>Ga0209578_10000235_pt1 | contig 91785 bp, 82 predicted proteins | sample tdAd472_FD_187127 | JGI IMG/M metagenome (GOLD analysis project Ga0209578, IMG submission 187127) | Marine sediment microbial communities from the Atlantic coast under amendment with organic carbon and nitrate - tdAd47.2 (SPAdes)... | ecosystem: Environmental > Aquatic > Marine > Coastal >...
AGCCATGCATAGAAGCCAGAGAAATGGACCCTTAGCACCCGGCACATGGCCCGAATGCCAAACTCCTCGCGGTGCGCCCGGATGAAGGCGTACTTCATTGGGACCCTCGCGCGAAGTACACCGTTGCCTTTTTTAAGATGTCGCGCTCCTCGGTCACCCTCGCCAACTCGCGCTTCAAACGTCGGTTCTCGGTTTCATGATCCACGCCGGGCTTTGGAACCGGCTCCGCAAACTGCTTCAACCATTTGTACAGAGAATGCGTGCTCACGCCCAAACGCCGGGACACCTCCCGAACCGGATATCCACGCACCGTAATCTGGTGCACTGCATCCCGCTTGAACTCATCGCTGTAATTGCGTGTCCCCATGTCAGTCTCCTCGCCTCAAAGTTAGGCGGCAAAGCGTCTACAAATCTAGGGGCACCTCACTCATCATTCGCCTGGAAAGCGCAACCTTGTGCGAAGCTTCCCAAACCTCGGAGCGAAACCGAAGCCGGGATCTCTGAAACTCATCAGCCTTGGTCCTTTGCTTTTCAATCTCGGTGTAGATAAGAGCGGCACCGCCAACTGCACAGGTAAAAAGGAAAAACTTGAAAATTTCAATTACAATGAGGTTAACATCATCGGCCTCAACGAAGGAGGCTGATGCAATTGCACCTAGGGCTCCTACCACGAGAGCAATGAGACCAATACTCCCCTTATTAATAGACATTTGAAGCACCAATGTAATAAACTCTGCGCGTTTCAGGCTTGCTACCTCGAACGTCGAAATCATCAAGTTCGCCCAAGAAAACAGACAGGCTTGCCGCCCCAAAGAACTCTGCCAGCTTTCCTTCCCATTTGTATTGTTTCGCAACCCTTTGAGAGATCTGAGAAACAAGAATTCCCTCAGCCGTCAAGTTGCGATCAGAAGTAAGCTCTTTGACTAGCCAGGATTCAAATGCAGCTCGTGTTAGACCAGGCTTTGCAACTTCGTCAGTTTGCGTTCCCGCACGGTGTTGGTTTTTTGACAATCTTGTCTCTTTTGAAAATCTTATGAAGCGATCACTTCCCACTAGCTCGATCTCAAACTTATCACTCGCGTCGATCATCTCGCTAAAGGTCTTGAACCCCAGAGGGCTATGGACGTTCTTCGCACCTATTGGCTTCAACAAGTCTTTGAAATTGGAACTAGTCCTACTGGCAAGAGTCTCCAGCTTTAGCTTTTGGTTCTTCTTGTTGGCATTCTTAACTTGCTCCTCAATAAACGCAAACGCCAAGCTGTGAGCTTCTTCATATGCAGGCTTCTTTTGCTGAGCAGCCACTGTCGCGTTCGAAGTTTCGTTGGGTTGCTTCATGAGGACGCGCCCAAACGGTTCAACATCTTTCGTCGAAACCACACGTTGCTCTGATTGAAAATCCACCCATACCGAAGGCAGCTCACGTAGAAATTCAACAAAGCTTAGGGTGTCAAGTCTATCACCAATTTCGCCACTGAAACGGAATCTAAACCGAACCATTGCTTCGATATCAGCTAAACCAAGCTCATGGCCGCTCGACTCGGCATCTTTCAGAAGGTCAAGCACTTCCTTTTCTACCATGTACCTAAGTTCATCGGAACTATACTGGCTTGAGTCTACAGCTCCAGGAACAGGGCCATCCCATAACTGCAAATCTTTGGCGGCGGGCCGTTCTAGACCTCTTTTTTCGTCAAAATTCTGATCTGGGACAAAAGTCACAATTGCGCCCTTTTCAATCAGCTTTCTAGAATGCCGATGAATAGCGCTAAAACGGAAGTACCTATTCTGTCCGTGCTGATCTAGCAGACCACCGTCAACGCCCTTCTTGTACCATTGAACGGAGCCATAAAGTGCCTTTGGCCTGACTGTTTGCTCGCTCTTTTTAGATATTACAACACGCCCAGAGTCATCGCTAAGCGCTTGAACGCCACTAATACTTCGAACATAGTTTAAGAAAGAGAAGCCAAAGTCTTCGACGTCACCGACTTGTTGGGCGAAAGAAGCCGAAGTTGCTCGCTCCAAGTCGCTCAACACAAGCTCGCCATCGCGCTCTAAAGCAGCGGTCACAAAGCCTCTAATGAAGGCTTTAGCTCTCCTGATCGTTGCACTCTTTTTGGATGACGAATCGAGATCCTGAAGGTGCGCCGCCCCTTGAGTGTCAATGAGTTCAAAAGCATGATCGGGTTCCGAAACACGAACACGTTTCATGCCATTTTTGTCGCCTACTTCCGTCTTCCATGCGCGAAGGCCCTCTAGTGAAATGCCAAGGAAAAAGGAAATCGGGGAGTTTTCCTGTTCACCGGCAGCAACTTCTTTGCCAGGCACGAAGAACGCCCGGATATCTTGAGAGATGTTGATTTCGCCTTTTTGTGGGCGGAGTGGCTTCTCGCTCACGAAACCTCCCAGCCTCAGAAGTCTCTGCTGGGCACTCGCATCCCAGAACCGCTCCTGCTTCCTATCCCACTTTCCTAAGTCATGAGAGGAAACTAGAGGGAACCTGTTTGACGAACGTCCGATCCACAGAAAACTAACGCCTCTTCTTCCGTTGTAGAGCTTATCTCCGTTCTCTAAATCGGTTTCAAAGTCCCTGCTGTCAGTCATACCCAAGAACCAGCGTACAAAGCCTATACATCCGAGGTAGTAATGAGGTCGCCACGACTGAGATCTTTCCTTCCATCTCGCTAGAAAAACCGTCACTTCGTCAGGATCGAATTCTGGATGCCTAAGTTTGGCTTCAAACCAAAGCTCGTAGTCTCGATCGACTGACTGCTTACCAGAAATGTTTCGTGACGTATGACCGATAATCGTTTCCAATTCATCGGTGGACAGCTTTTTCCAATCACCAGCACGCCGGTCTAGGTATGCTTGTGCCAAAGCACGGCGAGAGTACGGATCTGATTGGCGTCCAGCATTGAACAGCTCCCATGTCCGCACAACTTCGTCCAAATCGCCCATAAGGTCTTGCAAGTTGGCGCGGCAACTTTCTACGTACCTGTCTGGTCCATCCAGCTCAGCATAAAGAGTCTCCACCTCACCCAGGAGATCGTGGAGTAGCGACATTTCTCCTTGCATCCAACTAGTCACGCCTACGGGCAACGACAGAATGGAATTTTCTCCCCCTGCCTTCTTCAGCGCTTGAGCCATCTCCAAAATGAGCTGAGCATGTGTGATGTAGCCATGGGAGTCTTTGGGACTTAGCTCCCTGCTCTTTGTGAAACAATCTGCAGCCTGCTCAAAAGCCCTTCCCGCAGCATCCAGCAACTCCAACGGGCTCATCGACCGAGCATCCTGTAGGACCTGACGCATCCTTTGTCTCCGCACCATACCTAAAACATGGTGATGTAGAGAGTCTTTGGGCGAAATCAGAACTGCTTTCTCAATAAACTCTTCAGCGCTAGCGAGATCGTCAAGTTTCCGCCGATAGAGCTGAAACCTGCCTCGGTGTGTCCAAAAATGGGCCTCTTGAGGAAAATGCAGCGTTAGTACCTTGAATATCTCACTGCCTAAGGTTGGGTCGAAATCTGAGACTAACTCAATCAGAGGTGAGAAGTCCTTCCGATCCTCGTTTTCGAAACCAGTTTGACCGGTCCTATCGATGAATATCTCCTTCAATAAGTCTAGAAGATAGTTCGAAGGACTAGGAAATATTCCACCCATTGCGTCGACAAAATCGCTCGCAACATCGGCAAGATCAGATCGCCACGTCGTTCCATTGAGATGTTGAAAGACTGACTCAGCAATTATTTGATGAGACAACCTAAAGTATCCATCTTGCTCTACAATAAGGCCTACCGGCTCCTCTCCAAGAGGAACGTTCAGAGGCAGTCGTGAGTCGAGATCGAGCCCTAAAACACCATTTATGAACTTCCTGGATAGGCCGGCGCTCGAAAATAGAGTCGTTAAAGCGAGAAACTCAAAAAGTTTCTCGGTCTTGCGACTTAGATTGCGCCGCCGAAGGTGGTGCTCCACATATTCATCGACTTTCAAAAACTCGCGCTGAAAAGCCACCAGTCCATAGAAGAACGGTGACCGGTACCTTGCGAGATTTTCATCGTAGGTGATCCTATGAAGTTCAGCTTGGCGCTCCTCATCCTCAATCGCATCAACAAATCGCGCTAAAAACTCCTTAGCTTCCGAACGCGGCATTGGATCTGGAACAGAAAGAGCTGGCGCACGATCACGCTCGTATTTAATGTCTCTTAGGCCTGATTCAGCTAGAACGCCATCAGGTGCGTCATCGGAGAGGCGCCGAAACGAACGTCGAAAATAGATGAGTACAAACCGAACTCCACTTTGGGTAAGTTCTTTGAACAAATCCTCGCGAGCATTTTCACCCAGAAGGTTTGACTCCGCAAAGATCAAAACCGGTGCGCGGCTAATATTATAGAGGGTAGCAACTTTGGCGGAAATCCAAGCATCGGCGTTGGTAACAACAACTGTCGCAAATCTTTCACGGAAGCCCCATGCCACGCGCTTCAGCACGGTTGTGGCACCAGAACCTGGCACAGCAGAAACTAGAATGGTCCTTGAGTGCCTGTCTTCCAATGCGCCATTGATGCGATCTTCAATTTTTTCTGAAATATTTCGATTAATGTCGACCCCTAAAGCAATTTCATGCCACGAGGGAGCGCGTCCCTTCCAAAACTCGATTTCCTCGCTTCGACTATTCCTCGCCAGTACTTGAGAGTGTAGCACATCTAGGCTCTCCTCGAGCACTACAAGCCTAGAGTTATCAACCGAGACCCAACTACCGTCTTCCGCAGGGATCATCGCTGGTGATCCGACAGCTGTTTCAGAAATAATTTGAGACAGCTTGTTTGTCAGGCTAGCTACATCAATGCCAAGGCGAACCTTGTTCTCATTGGTCACACTGCCCGCGGGCTCAAAATCGCCTGCAATTAGGAAGGTTCCAGTGCCGCGCAAAGCTTCATCAATTACCTCGATGCACTTCTCCAGACGGAAATGCGGTCTCTTTGGATCACCGGAGTATCCGGGTAAGACTACTGCAATCGTTGGCTTTTCTGACTTCTCAGCAACAAATTTTTGCGCAACTAACCTCAGAGTATCTACCGACTCATAAGTCCAGTCGCGGAGGCTTTTTGTTGGTATAGACCGCGAATGCCATCCATTCGCAAAAAACCAAGTGACTCCCTGCATGCCTAGTCCTAAGATATCCCCAGTAGCAGAAGTGTGAAGACTATTTCTTACCGTTATCTCGGGCTTGCATTTTGAAAGTAGACCTACTTCGGTCGAATCTGGATCCAAATCAATTACGAGGTCCCATGGTAGACGCCCAAGAGCTTCCAGACTTCCTACATCTCTCTGGGGTTCTGCGATTAAAACATATCGGAAGTCCCTGATATTGAAGCCCCCAGCAAGGTCCCAAACTTGCGCCCAATCAGAATCTGATACTGCAGAGTCGCCCACACTCTCTTTCGCCTCTTCGCCATTCGCAGAAAGCAATTCTTGCCACGCATCCTTATGATAATTTCGCATGAAGCGGGTCGCATGATAGCTTGCGAACAATGTCGCAAGTAGCTTGGCATCGCGTGATATGCTCTTGTTGGCCCAGTTTATTCCTGCTGCTATTTTTGCTAAATCCAGCTGCTTTTTCAAATCACTGGACCAGTTTGGGAAGGAATTGTCGAGCCATGCCTCCTCTATGTCGGCACAAAGTCTAAGAAATCGAGATAGCCACGCAAACTCAGGCATCTCCAGAGGACCGTCAACACCGTTGTAGTGCGCTTCAAGGGCACCAAGCAGCGTGCTGGGTTGTAAACCATCAAGATTGATGAGTAATTGCGAAATTTGGAAATATGCTTGATCGAAGCCGACTGGCCCAATCCTGGAAAGCGCAAAGTCAATAACCCAAAATTTGGGATCTCGTCTGGAGTATTCGAACAGCACATTCTGACTGTGAAGATCTCGATGCAAAATACCAAAAATTACTGCGATTTCAGGCGATTCTACTTTTTCAAGAACGCTCTGAATCTGCAACGGATTCATCAACACATACTCACCGTGCCTAGAAAAAGGCTTGCTTCCGAATATCCCCTCTACGAATTCATGCAGCTCCGTGGCCTTTTGTCTGTCACTTCGGTAGCCGAGCAATGTACGTAACAGATGTCCTGGACCGACCTTCTGAGGTTCAACTTCCTTATTCGACCACCTATCGAACATACGTGAGAAAAGCTTAGGGAGAACAAGAAAGACTCGCTCATCCATCTTAGAAACCGGTGCAGAGATGGCATCTAAGTTTCTCCCCGCGACTTCAAAAAGCTCGAAAGTGTATTCGCTCCCATTAATGTCTCGGTGTATGTTACCAACCAAATCAGGTATTACCTGATAATCGGAACCTTCATTGAACCTTTGCGCTGCTTCCTGAAACTCAGTATTATGATCGGTGTCAGCCTCGCACTTAGGCGTAAGTTTGAGAACATAGCGCCCGCTCTTAGTGGGCGCGCTTTCGTCGTCCTTGTTGTCTGCGCCAAGTATCTCAAAGACATAGACGTGAGCTTGTGAGTTCCCCGAACCGATGGGTCGGAGAGTAAAGTTTCTGCCTCTCGCGAAATGCTCAGCAGCAATCGCAGAAATCTCACTATGATCTACTAATATATGCTCCATGGCACTCAACATTCGCCTTTCGTCCTCACACTAACCACTAGCATGTTGTTTAGGCAACAGAATCTGAACGCTCGGGATCACAGGTGAGCGAGTGCATCTCTTGATGAAGCTGAACATGTGACGTAGCGGTTGCCACTTTCGCCGATGAACCACTTTTCATTCGGTGCTTGTGGCCGGAAAGTCGAACTTGATGGACAGCGCGACACCACCGCCATCGAGAGTGTTCCCACAGATCGCGAGGACCCAGCTGAAGCTGGTTTATTCTTTCTATTTGTGCGGCGACGAGGACGGGAACGGCCAGGGCTAACGCCTCGCCGGACAGTATGACCACCCGTCTTTTTGACGCGCAAAACCCAGCGGAATGACCGGGGCAGATCGCAACAGTCGAAATCCGGATGCTCCGCCCATCAGGGTCGAAACCGTACTCCATTTGCCGGCGCTACGCGACAAGCACCAATGACTAGGTGGCAGAATGAGAGTAACCGTTGCCTTGTGCGGGCCGAGCGGCACCTCCGAGCGCATCTCACTGGTACGACTTATTCGCAGAGAATGAGCCTAATAATGCTGGTCAGGAAATATGAGGCGTGTCCTGCACCGTGAAGTCCACTGTGAGGTAGCAGATCACCCGCTGCGCGTTTGTACGTGCACTGCTCCAGCAATATCAACACGGGTAGAAGGTAACTTTTCCGCACTGCCGATGTTGGCCGCATCTCTTCGAAACAGATCAGCGTACTCTCAAATACTGCGCGGAATGGTCGGTATTGGGTGAGGCGGGATGGTGAACAAATGTGCCATTTTGAGGCAGGTGCCCAACTCGACAATCGCCGAAACCGCCCATGTTTGTTTCAAAAGCGCCATATTATCTTGGCTCAGCCACTCCGTTGCAGTAAATTTGCTTCAACGCATGAAGGGTGCATCAACTCAAATTGCACCTATTGATTGCAAAATTATAATATTGTATCGGTTGGGTAGTCCATGAGGGACTGCCGGGCCAATGCACAATTCTGCAAGGCTCGATCCTATGAATTTGATGCAAGACGCCCCTAATGTTGTCAGTGAAGACGGGCTGCGCACACTGCTTGCCGAGGGTCATTCGGCGGATGTTGTGTGCCGGGTTACGCCCAAACGTACAGGTGCTCAGTGGTCCGGAGTTTGGACCGTGCATTGCGTCTCGCCCGATGGCGAGACGCGTCGCCTGCTCGTCACTGCACGCAACAACATGGCTGCCCGTGAATTCAAGACAATCAACGGATTATCCAGCTTCCTCGCCGGGCTTGGCGTTTCGATCGTCTCGATCCCGATGCTCGAAGGCAAGGTTGCCTCGCACAAGCTGGACGACGCGAGCTAAGACACTTGCCGTCTTCGCAGCATTCCTTGCTGCACCCGCCTATTCTGAAGGCTTCGTTCTTTCCATGCGGGCCGATGGCCAGCTGGAAACCAAATCCCCCCAATCAGGTTGTCCGTCTTCAGATGGTTTGAGACAGATGGCAGATTGACTTCGAGGAGTCATTGTTCATCTGGCTTCAGTTAAGCAGCGGATTTTGCGTGCTGCAAGCGCCTAAGTTTCATGGTCTTCTGTTTTGTCCTCTCCCTTTCTAGCAGGATTGTATGGCCTCGGCCCGTGTAAGCGTCGGCGGGTGTGACATTGTTCAAGCTCTCGTGGTAACGCTGATGATTGTAATGCCCGACGAAGGCGGCAATTTGCGCTTCGAGTTCTCCGGGCAGGAAGTAGTTCTCGAGCAGAATGCGGTTCTTGAGCGTCTGATGCCAACGCTCGATCTTGCCTTGCGTTTGCGGGTGATACGGCGCGCCGCGTGTGTGCGGCATGCCTTTGTCTTCCAGATAGTCAGCCAGATCCCCGGAGATATAGCATGGGCCGTTGTCTGATAGCAGGCGAGGACGATGCACCACATTCGCCTGATCCAGACCTGTTTCTTCCAGCGCCTGGTTCAGCGTGTCCTGCACGTCAGATGCAGCCATTCCGGTGCAGAGCTTCCATGTGATGATGTAGCGGCTGTAATCATCCAGAACCGTCGACAGATAAAACCAGCCCCAACCAATGACCTTGAGGTAGGTGAAGTCGGTCTGCCAAAGCTGGTTCGGCGCGGTCGTCTTGTCGCGGAACTCATCGGCAGCCTTCATGACGATAAATGCTGGGCTGGTGATCAGGTCATGAGATCGCAGAAGCCTGTAAACGCTGGCCTCTGAGACGAAGTAGTTGCGCTCGTCCGTGAAGGTAACAGCCAGTTCTCTCGGGCTCAGCTCCGGGCGTGCCAATGCCATTTCCAACATTGCTTTGCGCACAGTGTTCGGAATGCGGTTCCAGACGCGACCTGGATGTGGCTTGCGATCTTCAAGCCCAGCCTCTCCGCGCTGCAAATACCGATCATACCAGCGATAGAAGGTTGAGCGCGACACGCCCAGCTTCTCCAATGTGCGTTTGACAGGCAGATGCGATCCTTCGACCAGCCGGATGATCTCCAGTTTCTCCGATGCATCATACCTCATTCCGGACCGTCCCCATCCCCGAGCATGCTTTTTTTGAGAAGGCGCAGCTCCACTGTCTGTTCAGCCACAACTTCCTTCAGATCACGGGCCTCACGCTTCAGGCTGGTGACTTCACTGGACGTTGCTTGACGCGCCGTATCACCAGCCAGCCGCTTCTTCCCGGCTTCCATGAAGTCCTTCGACCAATTGTAATACAGGCTTTCTGCGATGCCTTCACGACGGCACAACTCCGCAATTGAGCTTTCCCCACGCAAGCCATCCAGAACTATCCGGATCTTTTCTTCCGCAGAAAACTGTCGGCGCGTCTTGCGCTTAATCTCTTTAACGTGTTTGTCAGCCGATCCATTCGGCCCAGTTCTCGTTCTCATCTCGTATCCCCTCAAGGATTACGATGAGACAAAAACCCTCGCTTAGCAAAACAACTCAATCTGTCTCAGAGGCCGTGACGGGTTACAGGCAAAGTATTGATGAGCTGCTTTCTGTTGAAGACTGCTGCAAGGAGCTCCCCACCGATCTGTCTTGAAATGGAGCTATTCGCGTCTGTTTCCCTGGCACAGTTACTCTCGAGCGCAACGGCGAACAGATAGAGCTTGCCGGTCGCACGCTCGAAGTTGCCTTCGCATTCGATAATCTGGAGTGGACACAGGAAGTCGCCAATCGGGAGTTGAAACTTAGGGTGCGCGCGCCCCAAAATCTCGAGGACCTCGCCGCGAAGTTGCACAACAAGGTGCACAGCTCAAACTACAAGAAAACGGATTTCGCGCTCGCATTGCTCGCCAAGGACCCTGACGACTGGAACGTCCCGCACTACATTGCCGAAGGCCTCGAATGGCTCGAAGCCACTTTAGGCGTAGCAGTGGAGGAGGATGAGCAACAAGAAGGCGACGCCGCATGACAAGCCGCATTGGCAAGCCCAATACAGATACCGACATAGCTCTTCACGAGCGGCTCGCAGGTGACGGCAACCGGCATTTTGTGATGGTTGCGGGAGCGGGTTCGGGAAAGACAACATCGCTCGTGAAAGCCCTAGCGCAAATCGAACGAACGCAGGGGTCTGCCCTGCGCCGCAACGGGCAACAAGTAGCCTGCATCACTTACACCGAAGTGGCCGTGGAAGAAATTCGCGGAGACGTCGGAAATGACGAACTATTCCATGTCTCCACAATCCACAGCTTTCTCTGGACGGTCATAAAGCCATTTCAAAACAATCTTCGGGAATGGGTGAGAAACCGATTGAACGAGAAGATTGCCGAAGAGCAAGAGAAAATCGACAAACCGCGAACCAGAGAAGCCACGAAGGCCCGCGCTGCGGAAAACATCGAACGATACAATCGTCAGCTAACGGAAATCAATGCGGTGAAAAGCTTCCGGTATGGGACCGGTAGCGACTACTCGAATGGCGTTCTCGGCCATAGCGATATCCTAAAAATCGGCCCGGACTTTATCGCCGGACATGCATTGATGCAGACCCTTCTGGCACGTCGCTTTCCGGTCATCTTTGTCGATGAGAGTCAGGACACAGACCCGGCCTTTGTGGATGCGCTCCGCGAAGTGGCGCGAGCGGTTCCACTAGACTTCTGTCTAGGCTTTTTCGGCGATCCGGTGCAGAAGATTTACATGCAAGGTGCCGGACCCATTCCGCCAGAAGAGGGATGGGAGACGTTTGAAAAGCCGGAAAATTTCCGGTGCCCGCAGGCCGTGCTTCGCGTCATCAACCGGATTAGAGCAGAAGACGACCAGCTTGAGCAAACACGCGGACGCCATATTGCGGTGAACGGGGAAGGCGTTCCCGTCGAAGGGTCGGCCAGAGTATTGATACTGCCCGCCGATGATCGGCGACAGGAACGTCTGGAAGAGGCTCGACGCTGGCTGGCCGACCAGGACGGTGATGAAGGCTGGTTGGAGGAAGAAGACGAGGAAGCACTGCGGCTTTTGGTATTGGTTCACCGAATGGCGGCAACCCGTCTGGGATTTCCGAACCTCTATAGCGCGCTCAATGACAAGGCACCCGAAGAATTGAAATCCGGCCTAATTGATGGTACGGCTTGGGTAATACGCCCCTTTCTATCCTACATCCTCCCAACGGCTCTCGCGCGTCATGAAGGGCGGGATTTCGAAATTATGCGCTTGCTTCGCAAACACTGCCCGTGGTTGCAGGCGGATGTATTGGCTGGTGTAGACACCGCGGGCCTCTTGAATGGTCTGCAAGGACAGATCGGTGAACTCGTGGCGATGTTGGAAGCCGGGAGCGATGCGCGCATCGGTGATATCGTCCGTTTTACGAGAGCCAAAAACTTGATGGCGTTCGATGATCGCTACATCGAGCTCATCGATCTCTACGAGGCTACGGCTGCTCCTGTTGCCGAACCTGCGACCGACAATGCCGCTGTTCGTTTCATGCAATGTGACGCATCGGAGTTGTGGGGATATCGAAAATACATCGAGAAAATGTCTCCATTTGCCACTCAGCAAGGCATCAAGGGCGCGGAGTTCGACAAGGTGATCGTGGTCGTTGACGACGAGGAAGGACGAACTACTACCTTTTCCTACGGCAAGTATTTGGGTGTTACAGAGCTCTCAGATAGAGACCGAGCGAACATTGCCGAGGAAAAGGATTCTGTTGTCGATAGAACGAGGCGGCTGTTCTATGTGTGTTGCTCTCGAGCCCTGACAGATTTGGCGGTAATCATTTTTGCCGACGATGCCAAGCAAATGCGCACGGCTCTGATTGCCAAAGGATTCTTCGAGACAGAATCCGTCTTCGTCCTGGAGTAAGCCCGAAAGTAAAAAATTGTTTCCCAGTAACAGACCAAGATCTCCTTGAAGAGAAGTGAGACGACCATGTGCCCGCAAAGAGACCTATCTTACCACTTCCGCCAACTTAGCCCCAATGTTGCGGCGATGGCTTCAGGGCAACCAGCCTGAACACGGCTGCGATATGCGCGGACAGATAGCCCGTTTTCCAGCGCAATTACTTCCCATTCATCATCAGGGTTATGCGCTATTTCCCGTACCCCTTCAGTTGCTGCTCTTTCACCCGACCAGCCTCTTTTGAGCCGTTGTTTGAAGGTTTGGAATGCAATCCCATTTTCTTCAGCAACAGGCCATGCTGGAAGGCCGTTCTCTAATGTAGCCAAACCATCACGACGTCGATTTTCAAAGGCAGCACGATCATATGGGAATTGGGTGTGCTCGCAGGGAACAGTCCACACCTTTGCCCCATTCTCAGCGTCTTCTAAACTCACCGATGAAGCATCGTTCAAAGGAAATGGTTTCAGGCCATAGCGGCTACAAAGCCACCAGGCACCTTCGCGACTTGCGGCTTTGCCGATTGTCTGACCACCCAGTGGAGCAACATAGTTTATCATCAATTTTTACCGTTTCAAAAATGGTGCAAGTGGCTCGCTTGGATTGCGCTGTTTGACTGCATGTAGGCATTCGGGTCATTTGGGAAAACAGATGTGAGCAGCCATTTCTTATAAATCGCATACGGCTGCTGCGTCCTAGACCTGTTAGGTCGATCAAGTAAAGGTTTCGGGTTTGCGGCGAACGTCCAGAAACTGGGTTGCAACCATAGAAACCGAACAACGATCCCAAACTCAGCTTTTGGCAGTCCTGTCTTTAACCAACCCGACTGAGGTGCCCCTCATCCCCGAGCTGCCTCCTCCAAAAATCTCTCCACCCGATCTGTTCCAGCCTGATACTCGCCCAGGCTAGGCTTGTCGTCGGACGTTACTTCCCGCTGTTCGCTGGCCAGATTTTCGATCTCTTCTCGCAGATTCCCACCACCTTCAGAACCACCAACTGGCACCACCTTCGGCATCTCAAGCTCTCCGATCTTCGCCTCCAGCGCCTTAATCTGCCCTTGCAGGCCGCGCATCTGGTCTCCCGCGGAGGGATACGGCAGATCGCCGGTCTGCTTGTCGAAGATCTGCTCAAAGAACCGGTCCTCATAGTATTTGATCCGCTTGGCGCGCACGGGCATTTGCGCGTCGACCACCAGAACGATGTCATCAAGATCCATGCGCCGCGCCTCATCCTCAGGTAGCAACGCGGTCTCTTCGGTCCGTTCAGACATACTGCGCCCGGCGAAAGGGTTGCGACCGACCGACCGCGAGCGGGTCACAACGCGTTTGGTGGTTTTGCCGACAGCCTTACTCAGCTCTTCGATGGTTTTTTCATCCGATGGGGTCAGATAGAGCTTGATACCCGCGTTCCCCTGCAAGGCGCGTCGGGCATTTTCGCCGTAAATCTCGTCGAGCGCCGGGATCGTCTGTGTGACGATTGCAAGATTGGCTCGGTACGATCGCAGGGTTTCAATGCTGTCGAGCACGATCGGCATTTTGCCCAGGCGATTGAATTCATCGAGCATGACCATCACCGGCCAGGGCTCGTCCTCGTCTGGTTCATGGTCTTGCAACGATGCCAGCAAGTCCGAGAAAAACAGGCGGATCAGCGGCGCGAGCGGTTTCACCATCAGCGGTTCGACTACGAGATAAACGGAAAACGGCGTCTTTCGGATCTCGCGGAAGTCGAAGTCTGAAGTTGCGGTTGCTCGGTCGATGGCGGGGTTGGACCACTGCTTGAGACCGGAGGTCATCAAGAGCGACTGGTAAGAGGTCAGCGTGTCGTTGTTGGTCGAGGACATCCGCATGAAGATCAGCTTGGCGGCTGGGTTGACTACTTCGTCGGCACGGCGGCGATATTCCTTCTGTTTATCACCGCCTGAGGCCGTGATGCGGTAGATTTCGCCCAGGGTCGGCCGCCTGCGCTCGAACGCCAAAAGCCCTGCCGCCACAAACAGATCGATACCGCCGTCTAGAAGCCCCTGAACGCGATCGCTTTCGGTCTGAAGGAACAGTGAGGCCAAGAGTTGCAGTTCCATCTGCTGACGATCAACATTTTCGAGCGCCGATATCCGCAACAAAGGATTGTAGCGGTGCGAACGGCCATCCTTCCAATCAGTGGGCGCGAACCGAAAAACCTTGTCACCCTGAGCGGCTCTGTGGCGCGCCGTCGCCTCGAAGTTTTCGCCCTTCACGTCCAGAACCACTGCACTGCCCTGATAGGTTAGAAGGTTTGGAATAACGAAACCCGTAGTCTTACCGCGCCCGGTCGGGGCCACGATCAGAGCATGTGGAAAGACCTTGGACATGACAAAGGGTTTGCGGCTCTTGGGTTTACCCATCTTGCCAAGAACGAAGCCGTGACCGGGCTTCCCGAAAAAGCCGTTCCGCTTCATCTCGGACATTTGCTGCCAGTGGGTTTCCCCAAATTTGGTCAGCGCATCGTTCATCAAGACCGCACTGAGCAAAACACCGGCACCGGTGCTGATCCCCACGATCAGGTGGACAATCTGCATATCGGCCGGATGGGTCGTTCGGAGAACCCCATAGCTGCGTGCCAACACCAGAAAATCGATGTCCGCCCCGACCCCGAACCAGCGGAACGTCAGAAAGGCCGACGCCAGAAATTAGCCCAACACCGCTCCCAGAAGAGCAAAGCTCATGACGCCGAGTGCGATCCGCGTCTTACCCATGTGTCACACCCTTTTCGCCATCGGCATCGACATGCCGCTCGCGTTGAACATCAATTTCTTCATTGGCGATTTCGTCGAGGACGTGCTCCATCGCCACACTGTTCGCCAGAGTGGCATCGCTCTGCAGATAGGCTTTGGCCGCATAGAGCCGGTCCAGGCGGTCTTCGATGTGTTCTTCAAGCGTGGTTTCATCACCAATCGCCAAGTCGGCCGCCTGCTCTTCACCGACCAGTTCCTCCATCTCAGCACGCAAGGTTTCGCGTTCCAAATCGTTTCGGAATGGATCTGCGGTTGGGTCGTCCCTCATACGGCTCAGGATGTCAGCCGTGGTCGGCGGCAACCCGTAGACTATGGCTTCCTGCCAGTCGGCCTCTACCGCCCCACTGTCCTTGAGAACGTCAGCATCGGCCAACACACGGCCCAGATCACTGTGCACCTGGTCTAGGCGGTCGATCGCCTTCTCCAGTTCATCGGCGCGTGACAGGTCAAAGCCTTCCTTCTCGGCAATGGCCTTCAGATCTTGTCCAAGCCATTGCCGTTCCAGCGCGGCATTACCCGCGCCAATTTCAACGCGGCGCGTCACCTCTTGCGCGTCAATGCCGGTCCCTCTCAATGCCTGCTGAAGACGTTCGGCAAACATTGGATCCCGTAGGGCACCTTGGGCCTCGGCCTGAATGTTCCCGACCGAATAAATCCCACTTTTGGACGCATCTTCAAGCAAGGTGTGGGACTGCGTTCCCATGGGGCTGAGATGCGAAAGCGACCGATAGATGTCGTTCAGCTCATGCTCTAGCGCGGCACGCCGCTCCACCGGGGCGTCCGCCACAATACGTTCAGCTTGGTTGATCTTTTCATGGAATGCATCCACGACCTCATCAAAAGAATGCTGTTCTTCGGCCATCCCATATACCTTTCCATCTGCTTCAATTGGTTTGCCCTGCGCCAAGAGCCGCGCGGCCTTGTCCAAGGCTGCTGCAATGTCATGCTGGTTCTCGCGCGAGGCCTCGGCAGCCAGGCCGCGATAAAGCCGCGCGTTCTGCGCCACTTCGGCCAAGGCACGGTCAAGCTCCGGCCCCACGCGCTCACGCTCGGTCAGCTTCTGGCCCGTGGCTTCTGCACGACGTTGGTCCACGTCGCTTGGCCTCTTCGTCGTGATCCCACGCTCCAGCTTTCGCGTCGCCTCAAGCCGCAGCCCATAGCGGTCCGACACCTCCACCATCGCCTCGCGAAAACTGTCGTAGTTGAAATGGTGCCCTTCTTTCAAAAAGAAGAATTCACCGTCCTTGCTTCGCCGGTTCAGGACGATATGGGCGTGCGGGTGGTCCCGGTCCTCATGCACGGCCGCGATGTAGTCAAAGTGGCTGCCTTCACCCTGAAAGAACCGCTCGCAGATCTCGCGCGTGATCTCGGCGACATCCTCTCCGCGTGTACCAATCGGGAAAGCCATCAAAAGATGCGAGGTATGCCCCAACTTGGGATGAAACCCCTCATTCCATTGCGCTGCAAACCGGCGCGTGACCTGCTCGATCTCTTTCGCGGACAAGACGCTTTGGCCGTCATAGGTTCCACGGCTGTCGATGATGAAGCTCGATTTGGTGGTCAGGTATTCAAGCTGGTTGCGCAGCTGCGGTTTTGTGTGTGTGCCGCCGTCGCGAATGGCTTTGAAGATTGCGGGTGAATGTCCCATGGCCGCGCGGGCCATCTGCTTCGCGCGGGCGCGCGGGACGCTGCCGCGAATGCGGCTCCAGTCGCGATCAAAGAAAGCCTCCTGCGCGGCGGCAACGGCGCTATTCCGGGCCATCGGCAAAGCCTCCCAGAACGCGGGCAACCTTGCCAGAGAGCGCGCTTCGGCGACGCTGCGCCATGTCCTGAACCTGGTCTGCGATGTCGAAGATCAACCCGGCCAAAGCTCGCACCTGGCCATGGGCAGAATTGCCATAAGGCGGCGTTTTTCCCTGGCGCTTTGCCTCGTTCAGGCGCTGCGCAATCTGATTAACGTTGTTGCCGGTGCGATTGAGCGAGGCCGACAGCCCCTGCATCTGGTTCGCCAGTTCATCGTCGGGAACGAAGAGATCGTTTGAGGCATGGATCAACCGCCGCAACCCCTCCGCGCGGCTAGCGATATCATGCCGCGTCAAGACCGCATCAAAGCTCGCCAGCTCCTTGGGCGTGAGCCGGACATTCACCAGTTCTGAACGCACGCGCGCATCCGACTTGCGGCTTTGATCAGCCTTCAAGGTGTAGAAGATGCTGCGGGTCGTGACGCCGAATTCACGGACCAGATCCTCGATTGGCACCCCTTCGGCACGCTTGCGCACGATGGCAAAACGCTGGTTTTGCGCCAGTCGCTTGTGCCGTGGTGCGCGCGGTCGGCCCATGTGAAGTAATCACCCCTATTTCTTGCCAGCATCATACAGTCAGCCCTGTTATGGCACTTCGCCATAATTGATTCAATATTATAATATTGCGTCAACTGCCTGTATTCTGTTTGGAGCAGCCATACGCTGCGACCGCCAGATACTTGCGCTGACACAGACCAGCGCTACACTGACGACATTGTTTTTTGCTTTGTGAGGTTCGAGATGGGACGCGGCGGCTATTCAGGTGGCAGCACAATCATTTACCCAGGCGGACGCGGCTGGTCTTATGATCCGCTTTCTCCAATGCCCGGCATCAAAGGCAAGAAAGGCAAAAAGAAAGCCAAGAAGCCCAAAACGTGCCGACAAGCGAAGACTTTCTAGAGCATTTTTCCCTGTCGTGTGCCTGCTGCAGAATTTTGGGAATTGAGTGGCCTAGTATCGGCGACGACAAGCGTCGAACCCCGCTTCTGGATGCGAAAAGCAACGGGTATCACAAGCCTTTCCGGCAAAAAGTTGGAAGGCAAAGAAAGAAAGCTAATCGGATTCTTTTGTCCTATGCGGCTCAATGTGCCGCCTCAGACAAAAAAGGAGAAATGCGACCCAAAATCCCAAAATCGATTAGGTTTGCAGCTGAGGTTTCGAATTTTTCGTCTCGGCTAGAGCAGAGGATTAAGGAGCAAAAGAACCCTCCCCACGAGCAAGCCGATGCCGACAACTCGCCCCAAACCGTGAAATGAACGCGGTTGCCCGCGTCCACAGCTGCTTTGATCTCTTCCAAGATCATCGCAACGCCTCCTCAAGGATTGCGAGAGCCCCAAGACAATCGTCGATATAGGGCTGCTCCTCGCCGTCCAGATCGTTCAGCTCCAACCGGTTCAACACCGCGTAAAGCGTGGCGCGCGCCTCGCGGGCGGCGCTCCGAAGGCTCACCGTATCTTCCAGACGTGCGGTCGAAAAATCATCGCTATGATAGTCCGGTGTCATGCTGCCACCTCCTTGCTTTGGTCTGCTGCGTGCAAAACAAAGTCGGCAGCTTTCTGCGCCTCGGACGCCGCGCGAAAAATCGTCCGCTTGTCATCTTTGAGCGCTTTCAACCAGCCTTCAACATAAGCGGCGCTTTGGTCGAATTCCGGCGCGACGCCAATCTGTGCCCCAAGGAAACAAGCGCCGATTTCCGCCACCAGCTCTTCAAAGGCATAGGCTTCACGGTTCGCAAACTTCTTGATCCGCTCAAGCCGCTTTTCGCTGCCGGTCCAATGGATCACCTCATGGGCCAACGTCCCATAGTAGCCTGCTGCATTATGAAAGGTGGAAATCGGCGGCATGTGGATGTGATCCTTGGCGGGGCTGTAATAGGCGCGCGGGTCATCGCTGGTGAGGATCTCCGCCCCTGTCCGGTTGAAAAACGCGTCAAGCTCAGGGTCTTCGGCCGTTCCGAGGTCGCGCGGCGGCTCGGGCCGAATGTAGTAATCCTCCGGCAAGCCCTCGATCTGATCCGCATTGAACACACGATAGGCGCGCGCATAGGGAAGCTCTTCCTCGATGCCCAGCTCATTTTCTCGGGTGAACGTCCCGTATTTGACCACGGTCGACGACGTTTCACCTTTGCGGACCTGCCCACCCAGCTCTTGCGCCTGTTTGTAGGTCATCCAGCGGCTCGAAACATAGCCATGCTTAGCCGCCATGACCCAGAGCATCAGGATATTAATCCCGCGATACTCCTCGCCGTTGTGTCGGGTCGGCAGGGCAACGCCGGTCGCGCTCCCTGTCCACGGCTTGCGCCATGGCGGCGTGCCTGCCTCGATCTCTGCAATAATGGTGTCGGTGACGTGGGCATAAACATCAAACTTCGGTGCCATTTGTGGCCTCCTCGATCAAAGTGACGCGGGTGAGGCTTCGCGCCCCCTTCCGCCGATGGGCTGCGCCTCGGCCACCTGATCTGACCGAATACGCGTGTATTCGGCGGAACAGAGTGGGAGAGGGCAAAGCCCGACCCACGGCCCTGAACGGGGCTGTCAATCGGCCACATTTGCGAAGAAAATGTCTGCGCCAAAATCAGACACCAATTTGTCGCGCGAGGAATGGCTCGCACGCGAGACAGGGGAAATTGGTGCCTGATTTTGGGGATGGACTAAGGTTGACCGCCGCGGTCAGGGATGTTGGGCGGACCAAACAAAAGGATGACGTCTGGATTGGGGTGAGCGGGCCAACGGCCCGTTGAGCCCCGTTCCAGTCTATTGGGAAACGTTGCCCGCGCGCTAAAGCGCGGGCTCAAAACAAGACGAACATCAACCTGGCGTGTCGCAACGGTCTGTTGCGGTACCTCTGATCGTCATTCAGCCTTGGCGATGATCCGAGAGACAATCCGTGTACATAGGTTGAATTTGGACTGTGAACACAGGTCGTTACGCGATACGTTTACAAAAAACCGTTCGAATTCAGGGCAATCTTTTGAAAATCATCGACAACATTTCTGTCCTCTTGGGAGATGAGCTTAAAGCAGGGTTTGAAGCCGGTGCGAAAATACGGGTGGCGGCCAGTTGCTTCTCAATCTTTGCATACGAAGCGCTGCGGGATGAATTGGAAAGCGTCGAAGAGCTCGAGTTCATCCTAACAGATCCGATATTCATTCCGAACGAAGCTCTCGGGCGTTCTAGGAAAGAGAAACGAGAGTTCTTTATCCCGAAACAGCTCAGGGAAACCGCGCTGTACGGCACAGAATTTGAAATTCATCTTCGGAACAAATTGACCCAAAAGGCCATCGCAAAACAGTGCGCGGACTGGATCCGGAGGAAAGCTACCTTTAAATCCAACGCTACTGACGCCCCGATGCAGCAGTTCGCGACCATCGAAGCGCGCAAGGGAAACAAGGTTTTCTCACCTATCAGTGGGTTTTCAGCCGTCGATTTGGGCTACCAGCCTGGCAACGCTGTTTCCAATTTCACGCATGCCTTCGAGGACGACCTTTCGGCAAAAACTTATCTTTCGTTGTTTGATCAGGTCTGGGCCAACCCCGCAAACGTTCAAGATGTGACGGATCAAGTCCTTCAGCACATTGAGGCCGTTTACCAGGAGAATTCGCCGCAAAGGATTTACTTCCTGATCCTGTATAACATCTTCAGGGAATTCCTTGAGGAGGTCGACGAGGATGTGCTGCCCAATGACCAAACGGGATACTTGGATAGCCTCGTCTGGAACAAGCTGTTCAACTATCAACGAGACGCTGCCACTGGGGTAATCAACAAGCTAGAAACCTATAACGGCTGCATCCTTGCGGACAGCGTCGGCTTGGGAAAAACGTTCACCGCGCTTGCCGTCGTCAAATACTATGAACTACGGAACAAATCTGTCCTGGTTCTCTGCCCCAAAAAGCTTGCTGACAATTGGCGCAACTACAACACGAACCTCAAGACAAACCTCTTTGCAGCCGACCGTTTCAATTACGATGTCCTCTGTCACACCGACCTATCCAGGACATCGGGCGAGTCACTGGGCATACCGCTCGATCGGGTCAATTGGGGCAACTATGATCTGGTCGTCATCGATGAGTCTCACAACTTCCGAAACAACGACGTCTACAAGGATCGGGAAACCCGGTACCAGAAACTGATGAACAAGGTCATCAGATCTGGCGTGAAGACAAAGGTTCTGATGCTTTCCGCAACCCCCGTGAACAACAGGTTCACCGACCTTCGCAACCAACTAGCGTTGGCCTACGAAGGGCATTCGGATACGCTGAGCCGAAACCTAAAGACCAAAACCAGCGTTGAAGAGATTTTCCGAAAGGCTCAAACAGCCTTCAATACTTGGTCGGAGCTTCCTCCAGCGGAACGCACAGCACAGTCCATCCTCAGAGCGCTAGATCTTGATTTCTTTGAGCTCTTGGACTCAGTGACGATTGCGCGTTCTCGCAAGCACATCGAGCAGTTCTACGACACCGCCGACATCGGGAAGTTCCCTGAGCGTAAGAAGCCTATCTCACATCACCTACCGATCACATTCCGCGAGGATGTTGTGGGATTTGACGACATATATGGCGACTTATCCCTGCTAAAAATGGCTGTCTACGCGCCGGTGAACTACATCCAACCGAGCCGCCTTAGGAAATATGAAGAGCTCTACGACACCAAGACGGAGGGCTCCAAAGGTACGTTGCGCCAGGCCGATCGCGAGCGCAGCCTGCAAGCGCTGATGACGACGAACCTTCTGAAACGTCTTGAAAGTTCTGTGGAGGCATTCCGCCTCACATTGGGTGCGCTTGACCGAAACATTGGCGCGATGCTGGAGGCCATCGATCGCTTCGAGGCGAGTGGCGGCAACGGCAGGATTGAAGACGTTTTCAATGACGTGGACAACTTGGACACCGACGATGATGACCTGTCGGGACTTGGCGAATTCATAATTGGCAAGAAGATCCAGATCGACCTCGCTGATATGGATATCCCAACGTGGAAGGCTGATTTGGGGGGCGACCGCGAGATCATCCAAGGTCTATTGACCGAGATGGACAAGGTTGGCGTTGAAGAGGACGCTAAGCTCCAGCACCTTATCGACATCATCAGGCAAAAAATGGCCTCGCCCCTGAACCCAGGCAATCGCAAGGTTCTGATCTTCACCGCCTACGCGGATACCGCCGAATATCTTTATCGCCACGTCGCGCCCGCCCTCAAAGGCGCGATGGGGTCCGAGACGGGCATTGTCACAGGCTCAGGGAACCCCAAGACGACCTTGAAGCCTCATTACGACTTCCAGTCGGTTCTGACGCTCTTCGCCCCCAAGGCGAAAGAGAAGGCACTGATCATGCCGGAGGTGCCAGATGAGCTGGATATCTTGATCGGAACTGACTGCATTTCAGAAGGGCAAAACCTTCAGGATTGCGACTACCTGATCAACTACGACATCCACTGGAACCCGGTTCGCATCGTGCAGCGCTTTGGCCGGGTTGACCGGCTCGGTTCGCCCAACACCGCCATTCAGTTGGTGAACTACTGGCCCGACATCTCTCTGGACGAGTACATCAACTTAAAAGAACGCGTCGAAAACCGGATGCATATCGTCGACCTGACCGGCACCGGCGAAGACAACGTGCTGACGGCGAAAAGCAGCGACGTTGCCTACCGCAAGGACCAGTTGCAGCGCTTGCAGGAAGAGGTGATTGAGCTCGAAGACGTCAAGACAGGCGTTTCCATCACAGACCTCGGACTGAACGACTTCCGCATGGACCTGCTGAACTACACCAAGGAACATGGCGATCTGGCGGGCCAACCCAAGGGCCTGCACGCCATCGTCCCGTCCAACCCCGCGAAAGGCCTGCAGCCCGGCGTGATCTTCGCCCTGCGCAACATCCACCCTGATGTGAACGTCAACCAACAGAACCGGCTTCACCCTTACTACCTGATCTACCTCGACAACGATGCGAACGTCATCGCGGACCATACCGAGGTAAAACGCCTGCTCGACCTGATCCGCTCCAGCTGCAAGGGTCTGGACAAACCGATCAAGGCGCTCTGCGACGCCTTCAACGCGGAAACCAAGGATGGGCGTGAGATGGGCAAATATTCCGAACTGCTCAGCGACGCGATCAAATCCATGATCGAGGTGAAGGAAGAGCGCGACCTCGACAGCCTCTTTTCCGGTGGGCACACAACGGCGCTGACCCACACCATCGCCGGGCTCGATGACTTTGAACTGCTCGCCTTCATCGTCTTGAGGGATTCTGCATGACCGCGCTCTACGACTACCCCAAATCGACGCTGCTGAAGCGTGTCGTGCCAAAAACGCGTATCTACGACCGCGTCCAAGCCACCACCGCGCTCAAGGACAAGTTCGTCGCTCAGGTGGACCAGATCACATGGCGCGCCAAACTGGCCCCTGAGACGATCAACCTGCCCGCCACCAAATCTGTGCCAGAAATTCAGGTGTTCCGCGTCACGCTCAAATCGGGCGCAGTGCACGACGATGTGCTCAAAGCCATCGACCGCGCCATCCCCTTTCCCATCCTGTTCGAGCTGGAACAGGACGGCCAAATCCAAATCGCGGCGGCCCACAAACGCCCGTCAGCGGCCGAGGCGGATAAGTGGGTGCTTTCTGACCACCTTCGATCAGACTGGTTGCCAGCGGACACGCCGCGCAGCGCATTGCCGGTGGCGCTGAACCTGAGCGTGCTTTATGAACAGATCCTGACGGCGCTCATGCCGATTGTGCCGCAGACGGCGGAATCCTTGAGCGCGCGGATGGACCGGACGCACGCCCTCAAAACCAAAGAGCGTGAGATCAGCCAGCTGAAATCCAGGTTGAAACGCGAAACGCAATTCAACATCAAAATGACACTGCACGGTCAGCTGCGCGAGGCGCAGGCGGACTTCGAGCATTTGAAAAAGCCGGAATAGGCCCGAAAGAAAGACGTGGGGACGATAATGAGTGACGAGATCGAAAAGCTGAAAATGCACAGCCCTGACCTGACGCAGGACAACATCGCCAAGATCCGCGCGCTTTTCCCCGGCTGTGTGACCGAGGCGGCGGGTGAGGATGGCACGCTACGTCTGGCGGTGGATTTTGACCAACTGCGTCAGGAACTGTCGGACAGCATCGTCGAGGGGCCGCAGGAACGCTATCACCTGAACTGGCCGGGCAAGCGCGAGGCGTTGATCACCGCCAACGCCCCCATCGCCAAAACCCTGCGCCCCACGCGGGACGAAAGCGTGCACTTCGACACCACCCAGAACCTGTTCATCGAAGGCGACAACCTTGAGGCGTTGAAGTTGCTGCAAGAGACCTATCTGGGCAAGGTCAAGATGATCTACATCGACCCGCCGTATAACACGGGGAATGACTTTGTTTACGATGATGACTTTGCGGAGAGTTCGGCGGAGTTTTTGGAACGTTCGAACCAGAAGGATGACGAAGGCAATCGGCTGGTAGCAAACACAGCCGCTAATGGACGCTTCCATTCCGACTGGATGAGTATGATGTTCTCGCGGCTCAAAATTGCAAAGAACCTTCTCTCCGAAGAGGGTGCAATTTTCATCAGCATCGACGACACCGAGTTTTCCAATGCTTTGAAGGTTGCGGAAGAAGTTTTTGGCAACCAGAATTTTGTCGCGAACTTTGTATGGAAAAGCAGGCAAACACCAGACAGTAGAAAGAAGACCAAAGTATCCGGTGACCACGAATACATCATTTGCTTTGCCAAGAGCATAGAAAGCTTCACCCTGCTGGGGAAAGAAATTGATAAAGGCAAATACTCCAATCCCGACAATGATCCACGCGGTCCTTGGGCTAGTGAGAACCTGACAGTACAAGCAACAAAAGATCAGCGTCCCAACCAATTTTATGACATTATCGACCCGGCTACAGGACGTGTGTTTCCGGCTAACCCCGTTCGGGTTTGGGCCAAAAGCCGCGAGAATGTGATCAAAATGATCGAAGAAGGGCGGATATTATTTCCCTCAGACCCGAAGGGCCGACCGCGTGAGAAGAAATTTTTGAATGATCTCACGTCGGAGAGAACCGGTTTCTCGACAATACTGGACCCAAAGGAAGTCGGATACACCACCACCGGGACAAGAAACCTTTCAAAGCTCTTTGACGGGCGATATTTTGACTTTCCCAAGCCAGTCGAGCTGATTTCGGCGTTTATCAAGCAAGCCGTTTTATCAAACCAGATCGTCATGGACTTCTTTGCTGGTTCTGGCTCGACTTGCCATGCGACGTTTGCTTCAAATGCTGAAGATGGCATGAACCGCAAAGTGGTCGCAGTTCAAATTCCAGAACCATTAAAAGAAAATTCAGATGCTGCATTGTCTGGGTTCAAGACGATCTCAGAAATTTCTAAAGAGCGTATCCGCCGTGCGGGACAGAAAATCCTCGAAGGGGAGTGTCACCCCAATTGGAACAAGGATGTCGGCTTCCGCGTGCTCAAGATCGACAGCTCCAACATGGCCGATGTATTCTACAGGCCGGATCAGACCTCTCAGGCCGATCTTCTTTCCCGCGTCGACAACGTCAAACCGGACCGCACGGCCGAGGATCTGCTGTTCCAGGTCCTGCTCGACTGGGGCGTTGACCTGACCCTACCCATCCGCCGCGAGACGGTTCATGATAAATCTGGGCAGGGCAAAACCGTCTTCTTCGTCGCCGACACCGCCCTGATGGCCTGTTTCGATGATGGCATCTCCGAGGATCTGGTCAAAGAGCTGGCAGGCCACGCACCGCTACGGATCGTGTTCAAAGATACCGGCTTTGCCGACGACCAGACCAAGATCAACGTGCGCCAAATCTTCAAAGCCATGTCGCCCGAGACCGAAGTGAAGGCGATTTGACCCCATGAAGATCAAGTTCAAGTCGCAAGACTATCAAACAGCGGCGGTCGAAGCCGTGGTCGATTGTTTCGAAGGCCAGCCCAATACAGCGGCCCAAGTCTATCGCATTGATCCGGGTGTCCGCGCGCAGATGCGGTCCGACGAAGACGGTTTTCGCAACGCCGATCTGGCCATGCCTATGTCCACGGTGCTGGAGAACATCCGCAAGGTGCAGCAGCGCCAGAACCTGCCCTTGTCGGAAAGCCTCAGCACCTTCGTCGATGACAAGGGCAAGCCAAAGAAGGCGAGCTACAAGGCTGGCGCGGCCATCAACCTCGACATCGAGATGGAGACCGGTACTGGCAAGACCTATTGCTATATCAAGTCCATCTTCGAGATGAACAAGCGCTATGGCTGGTCCAAGTTCATCATCATGGTGCCTTCGATTGCGATCCGCGAAGGCGTGACCAAGTCGCTGGAGATGACGGCAGAGCATTTCGTCGAAAGCAATGGCAAGAAGGCGCGGTTCTTCATCTACAACTCCAAGCGGCTGCACGAGCTTGAGAGCTTTTCCTCGGACGCGGGCATCAACGTGATGGTGATCAACGTGCAGGCGTTCAATGCGACCGGCGCTGACAACCGGCGGATCTATGAAGAGCTGGATGATTTCCAGTCCCGCCGTCCTATCGACGTGATTGCCAAGAACCGCCCCATCCTGATCCTCGATGAGCCGCAAAAAATGGAAGGCACGGCGACACAGAACGCCCTGCCCAAGTTTAACCCGCTGTTCATCCTGCGCTATTCGGCGACCCACAAGACGATCCACAACAAGGTGCATCGTCTTGATGCGGTCGATGCGTTCAGCCAGAAGCTGGTCAAGAAGATCGAAGTGCGCGGGATTCAGGCCAAGGGTCTGACGGGCACGAATGCGTATCTCTATCTGGAAGGCATCCAGATTTCAAAAAGCGATCCCGTTGCGCGGGTGGAGATGGAGGTGAAAACCAACTCCGGCATCAAGCGGGTGCTGCGGAAGGTTGAGAAAGGTCGCAATCTGTTCGATCTATCCAAGGGTCTCGATCAGTACCGGGATTTCGTCGTCTCTGACATCGACGCGCGCGTGGACGAGGTGCATTTCACAAACGGTGCCGTTCTGAAAGCCGGTGAAGCCAGTGGCGACATCACTGAACGTGACATTCGTCGCATTCAGATCCGCGAGTCGATCGCGGCCCATCTTGAGCGTGAAAAGCAGCTGTTCGCCAAAGGCATCAAAGTGCTGTCGCTGTTCTTCATCGATGAGGTGGCGAAGTACCGAGACTACGATACTGAGGACGAAAAAGGCGAATATGCCCGCGTCTTCGAAGAGGAATACGAAGCGCTGAAAGCCGAATACCTTGGTGAGTTGCCCCTCGAAGAAGAAGCCTACCGCAAGCACTTGGACAGCATCGACGTCGGTGCGACCCACAACGGTTATTTCTCGATCGACAAGAAAGGCAAGCTGGTTGACCCGAAGGTCAAAGCGCGCGGTGAGTTCGCCGGTTTGACGGATGACGTTTCGGCTTATGACCTTATCCTCAAGGATAAAGAGCGCCTGCTTTCTTTCGAAGAGCCGACGCGGTTCATCTTCTCCCACTCCGCGTTGCGCGAGGGCTGGGACAACCCGAACGTCTTTGTGATGTGCATGCTCAAGCACAGTGACAACACCATATCACGTCGGCAGGAGGTCGGCCGGGGTCTGCGCATTTCGGTCAACAAGAACGGCGACCGCATGGATCATGTTGCAACCGTGCATGACATCAACGTCCTGACCGTCGTGGCCAGCGAAAGCTACAAAGACTTTGTTGGTGGCCTTCAGAAAGAAATCGCCGAAAATCTGTCGGAGCGCCCACGCCAGGCGAATGCCGAATACTTCGAGGGCAAGTCGATCACGGTGAACGGCAGTGAAACCACTGTGTCAAAGGACATGGCCAAACGCATCGAGCGGTATCTCATCAAAAACGACTACATCGATGACAATGATGGCATCACGCAAGCATACCATGACGCGCGTGAAGCGGGTACACTAGCCGAATTGCCAGAGGAACTGCTGGACCGACAGGAGCAGATCCTGCAACTTATCGACACAGTGTTCAACGGAAGCCAGCTCGAGAACATGATGGGCGATGGCCGCAAGCCCAAAGCGATCCCGCGAAACAAGAACTTCGAAAAGAAGGAGTTTCAGGAACTTTGGCAGCGCATCAACCGGAAGGCTGTTTATCAGGTCGAATTTGACTCCAACGATCTAGTCAAACGCTGCGTTGACGCTTTGGACCGAGATCTCGTTGTCTCGCCACTGCAATACGTCGTCACCGAAGGTAAACTTTCGGATGAACTGACTGAAACCCAGCTTCGAACAGGAGCTGCGTTTAAACAATCGGGCATACGCAGCGAAAAAAGCAACTCTGCCCACTCGCTTGTTTCGTATGACGTCATCGGCAAACTCGCTGAAGGTGCAGAGCTCACGCGCGGAACGGTCGGCGAAATCCTGACCGGCATGAGCGCTGCAAAGTTCTCGACGTTCCAGGCCAATCCGGAACAGTTCATCTCTGAGGCCTCACGCATAATCAAAGAGCAGAAAGCCACGACTGTCATCGAGCATCTGACCTATGATGCAACTGCCGACAGATACGACACCGATATTTTCCCCGCGACCCAGAGTGGCACCGACCTGACGCAAGCCGTCGGGAAGTTGCGAAACCACATTTACGACTATGCTGTGGTCGACTCCGGGGTCGAACGAAAATTTGTCGAAGACCTGGATACAAGCGATGAAATCGTCGTCTATTCGAAGCTACCGCAGGGGTTTATGATCCCCACGCCCGTCGGTGACTACAACCCCGACTGGGCGATAGCTTTTAAAGAGAAATCGGTTCAGCACATCTATTTTGTCGCGGAAACAAAAGGTTCTCAGCCGTCTCTCAAGTTCCGCGAGTTGGAGCGCGAGAAAATAAAGTGCGCCAGAAAGTTCTTCGCGGAGATCGCGAACAGCGTCCCAAATGATCGGATAAAGTACGATGTCGTGTCGGACTTTTCCGAGCTCATGTCTGCAGTTAGGGGCATATAGCGATGCTTGAAGAGCCCATTTTCTGCGTTGATCTGTACCAACACCGTTTGCCACGTCTGTTAATGAACCACATTGCGGATTTAGACAGCCTTAACCCCACTTGTAAAAAACGAGATCGAATGCGCGGGTGTTGTGATCATGAGGGTGGCCTAGCGGCTCGGGACATCGCGGCAGTCAAGGCGCGTTGTCGATCATTGGTTCGTTTCGAGGTTTGTTAATGGCGACACCTATCACTCTTCGCGACTATTTACGTAGGCGTGCAGCATGGGTTTGGAACGAACAGGGGCATGCTTTCACGCGCGGCTTGTCACTCCAGGAAGAGACTCTCACCGAAATGCTGTTGCTTCGGATGGCCCGTGATCATGCCAAGCACGGCTTGAGCGTAACGATGTTCAATAAAACTGAGGAAGGCATCAACGGTGCCGATTGGGAATGGATCGTGCGCACGCCGTGGTGCGATCTTGGCCTCCGCGTCCAGGCCAAGAGATTGTATCACGCCAGCAAAGGATCGGACTATGGCGGCTTAGACCCCAAATCGGGACAATCAGCAAAATTGATTGCCAACGCGGGAACGAGCATCCCGCTCTATGTTTTCTTCAACCACGACCACGGCACTAACTCCAGCCTCCTCAACGGGGGCGGAGAACACCCTTATCGGGGGCGAAGCTATTGGGGGTGCTCGATCGCGTGTGCCAAGAAAGTCGAGGCCGAGAAGAGCAACGCTCTAAGCAAGCTGAAGAAGCACTCTAAGCCCTGGCACCGCCTATTCACACCGTCCGGCAACTGTAACGCTATGGGCGCACTGGGCATTGATCCTGGCGAGGCAGATCGCTCGATGCCAGGAGATAGGCGTCAGATTTTTGAACGCATCCGCGACCGTAATTTTATGTCCCAGTACATTATCCAGCATGATCTGGCTGGTGTTGCGATAATAGATTTCTCCGATTTTCGAGGTGAGTGATGTTCCGCGTTGATTTGAATCAAAACCGTTTGTCCCGCCTGTCCCAGAAGCGCTTTTCTGAGTTGAACCTACGTGAGCGCGACCATTTGCAAGAGTGGCTGGCCAATCAACCTGACGCCCTCGGTGAGGAATTGCTGATCATTCAGAAGGAGTTCGACGGGTTTGATGAAACCCGTGAGCGCTTGGATCTGTTGGCGCTCGACAAAGACGGCAACCTCGTTGTGATCGAGAACAAGCTTGATGACAGCGGCAGGGATGTTACCTGGCAGGCGCTGAAGTACACCGCCTACGTCTCGGGCCTGACCAAGACGCAAATCGTCGACATCTATCAGCAATACCTCGACCGCTATGCGGGCGGCGGCAATGCGGCCGTGCGGATCTGCGAGTTCATGGAAGTTGAAGAGCTCGAAGAGACCGTTCTAAACCCAGGCAATGACCAAAGGATGATCTTCATCGCAGCGAATTTTCGTCGCGAGGTCACGGCAACAGTCCTCTGGCTCCTCAGCCGTGGAATTCGCGCACAATGCTTTAAGGTGACTCCGTATTCGTTTGGCGACGAGCTGATGGTCGACATTCAACAGATCATACCCACGCCTGAGGCGGCGGACTTCATGATCGGAATGTCGAGCAAAGAAAACGAAGAGAAAGCCATCCAGGACACGCAGAAAAAGCGGCACAAGCTACGCTTGGACTTCTGGGAAGCGGCCCTTGAACAGCTGCGCATCGAAGGCGTTACGCTGTACCAAAATATCAGTCCGACGAAGGATCATTGGCTCAGCGCAGGATCTGGGACGCGGTCTTGCCCCTATCAAATGATCTTCTCGAGAGATGAAGCGCGCGTGGAGATAAGCTTACAGCGGTCTGAAACCGCAGAGAACAAATGGCTGTTCGATCAATTATATGGACAGAAAGATGCGATCGAGGCAGCGTTTGGGTCCGAACTCGATTGGCGGCGCATGGACGATAAGAAGGCAAGCCGCATCGTCTACGCTCAACCTTTTGACGGCTTCAACCGGGAAGCATGGCCCGAGATGATTAGTTGGCTTGCGGCGCATATCCAAAAACTGGAAGCTGCCTTCAGCGAACCGCTTTCGCGCCTGAACCGGCAAGTTCGATCGCAAGATGAAACAACCTAACTGACAACCCAGTTTTCAGCGGTGAAGGCCTGGACGGGAAACCCGCCCTGGCGCTCAGGTCACTCGGTCGCCGGGTCTTCGTCCCGGTGCGGAAAGAAGACCATTTCGACATCGGGCATCCTATCGGGAGTTTGACCTCAGAACAGAGGCAGCCCAATTTCGCACGCTTTGGGCCGTCCGCCGACTTCACTCAACTGCAGCGAATTGGTCTTCAGCCCAGCGGCGGATTTTTTCTTCTCGCGGCATGCCTCGATATTGGCGCGGAGTATTCCAGGCTTGGGTTGATGGGTGCCCTGTTCGGTAGGCTCTTATGTCAGGAATATGCTCTTCAAACACTTCGTGGGCGAACTGTGCCGCCTTTCCCAGATAAACGATGATTTCGGGCTGAACGCGTTGCAAACGGGCAATGAGCCTAGCTCGGTTCTCGGGTGCCAGAACGTCCTGTTTGCGTGGCTGCGTGCTCCCATCATATCCCTCGCGCTCGGGATATCTTGGCAGTGAATGTGCATTGACTAAGCTGTAGGCATCTAGTTGCGGCGATGGAAAAACCAGCGGATGCAGGACCTGCAAGCGTCGCAGCATGATTTCAAGATTTTGTCCGGACTGTCCTGCGAAAGGCCGTCCGTCCCGTTCTTCTTCACGGCCGGGACAGGCCCCGACCAACAGTACTCTTGGATGTACATCGACAAATCTGAAATCAGCAGCGTTCCTACACATCTCGAAAACCTAGCCGACCATGATCGGAAACCCAAGGGCACCGGCGACGGGGTGCGAATACATCCTTACAGTCCAGCCGATAGCGAAGTGAATACCGCAGAAATCTATCGGCCATGCCCACGAAATTTCACCTGAAAGCCGAACTACAGATTAGTTCTGTCGCCCCAGAAGAAAGCCAGGGCGGGAACCCCGCCCTGGCGTTGAGGTCATTCGGTGACCGGATCTTCGTCGCGACGTGGGAAGGCGACCATTTCGACATCGGGGAACATGCTGTGTTTAACGTTGATCGACGTGATGTTGCCGCTATCGTCAGTGTTGACGAAGAGGACGCCGCAGCGGTCCCAGAAGTTCTTGCCGTCTTTTTCGCCGGATTTGACGTTCAGTTTCAGAGTTTGAGTAGCCATTTTTTGATCCTCATTTTGAGTGTTTCGATGAACATGACCAAAGCTGGCACCAAGGGGCTGTCAGCGAGAAACTTGCTGCGCGAGGAATGCGCTGGCGCAGGGGAACTTTCTTGTTGAAGCGGGGCTTGCACCGCGTCTGACACGGCTGCCCGCTTATGCTCAGCAACAGAAACACGGCGTTAAGGATCTGAGTTTGGCTACCGATCTCGCAGCTGGCCGAGCAATGCTAGCATGGAAAAGTACAGAGGCTGCACTTGGGCCGCATATTGCTCGGAGTAAATATGATCTACCGATCATAAAGCGGAAATATGATCTGCGGATCATACGGCATGAAAGGCAATCGCCCGACGTCGTATGCCAGCAGCAATGGCATCTGCCAATGGCTGTGGAAACCCATCCGGCAGGTCTGCTAGTGTCTTGTCCAAGGCGGGTTCAAGTTCTGCCGCGATGTCCGACAGGACTTCTTCAGCCAGCGCCACACCAAAACCAGCCGCCTTTGCAGCCTGCGGGAAATGGCGCGGCACGACCTCGTTGATCCGGTAGTGTCCGTCGACGGCCATCGCGAGGCGCATCCGGTTTTGGCGAATTTGACCGTCATTCACGGCTTTCTGGGCACTCAGCACGTCATAAAGCGGGGTCATGCGGAAACCTCCGGGGCGCAATGCAATGCTGAAGTTCTTGGCGTGCCCATCTGTCGCCCCCAAAAGCCAAAACAGCACCTGCGCGCGGAAGAAGGCACGTTGATCTGCCTCGGGGTCATCACTGCCCGCCAGCAACCCGATCCCTTCGGTGATCCCAGGCCCACCATCCATTTGGTATTTCTGACTGGGCGGGACTGAGAGCGCTTGGCAAAAGTCTTCCTGCGGGAGGCGGATCAAGCGACCATCCTTGGTCCAACGCCGATCGAACCGGGTCACAACAAGGCTCCGCACGTCTTCAAAGTCAGCAATCTCGACCTCCGCCACTTCCATGCCCATAGAACGGCAAAGGCTCATGCAGAAATACTCATTCTCGACGCTGTCGGACAAATCGATCCCTGCAGGCAGGACGCCAAGCTGGGTTTTGAGGATATGGGTTGTAGGGGTGAGTCCCGATGGCCGGATCCACACGCCCTCATGGAACAACAGCGCCGTTTTCTCCTGCGCCCCTGCGATGGAAATACGGAAGTCGTCTTCCTCGTCCAAGCCTAGCGGAGCGCTTGCGAGGTTGCGCAGCATATCCGCAATCTGTGCCTCAGAAACGCGCTCGCCCTCGAGCGCACCAACGTCGGGGATCTCACCCGAAACGAACTGTAAGGCCCCGACACAATCGCGGCCGATCTTTTCCAGCATGTGCCATGCGTCCGTGCCGCCTGCGCGCACCCGAGCGGCGACACGTTCACGTATCGCCTGATTGTCCGGCAGCAGGTTTTCCAGATAGGCAATGACAGGCCCGCCTTGGTGCGCCTCTTCGCGCAAAGGCAGGGACAGCGAGATGGGCATGGCGTGCTCCCACGCCAACCAGACCGGATCATAGGTGAAGATGATTGCGCCTGAACCAGCGAGACGCAAAGCCCCCACCAGCCTTCCATTCAGAAGCACCTGCATCGTGCCGCTGCGCCCGCGCTTGGCCATCAGAAGATATCCTCAATCTCAAGCGAGCCACCGCGTTCCACCAATCGGAACTCAAGCCCAAGTGCCGCCATGACAGCGAGCACCGTGGCGAGCTTGGTTCCCGCGTCGCCGTTCTCCAGCGACGAGATTGTCGCGACGCGCAAATTCGTGCGCGCGCTGATATCGCTTTGGGTCCAGCCGCGCGCTTTGCGCGTCCGGCGGAGTGCCTCGCCGATCTGCTCGGCCGTTCGTGCTGTGAGGTCCATGACGTGGCTCCTTTTACGGCGCAACGTAAATCAAAACAAATTACGCTGCAACGTAAATATTCAAATTTTACGCTACCGCGTAATATCTCGGCCGCAATCACGCGCGCAGCCCCGCCGCGCGCACCTGCTCAGGCGTAACCATCTTCGAAGCAACCAAGTCCTCGATCTGCCGGTTGGTAATATGGCGGCACAGGGGGTGGCGCTCGTGGATCCACTCGGCGAGGCTCGCACGGCCTTTGGCTTCGGCTTCTTGCGCTTTCTCGCGATCCGCCTGTACCTGGGCAAGCCCCTTCTCCCAACGCCTCATCTTGAACCAATTGTCCGAGAAGCAAACTTTGCTGCGCGTGTAGCCCTCGCTTTCCTTGGCATAGGCTTTGACCGCCTGAAGCAGGTCATCGGGCTTTACCCCGGCTTTCACAGCCGCTGCGATCAGGCGCAGACTGGTCCGCCTATCTCGGATCCTGTCCTCGGGATAGGCCGCCAAGTTCTTCTCAGATTCAAGATCTTCAACCTCCTCCTCCGCCTCGCGCCTGCGCGTAGGTGGTTTATGGATGGTTTTAGGATGGTTTGGGGTCCACCGTGAACCCCGTACCCCGTTCACCGTGGACCCCGTACCGGGTTCAGGCTGGACGGGGTTCACAGTGACCCCCGTCTCAATATCGGGCTCGGCCGTGGGTTCGAGCGCAACCACGCGCTCCAGAACAATGCGGTAAATGACGGTGTAACCGTTCTTGCAGTGTCGTCGCCCTGTCTCGATCAGAATGCCTTCTCGCAAGAAATCGATGATGGTGCGCTTCACCGTGCTTTCGCTGAGCTCAGTATGGCGCTGGATGGTCCCTTTGGAGCACCAGATGCCTGAGCCATCATCGCTCGCCTTATCCGCCAGAAACATGATGATCTGCTTGCGCGCAGCGCTGCCAAAGCGGCGTTCGGCGCATTCATTTGCGATGCGCCAGCTCATTGGACCACCTCGCCGGTCAGAGGTCGCAAAAAAGCCGACTGAGCGTTTGCGGAGCGGTAGTGGCCCGTGCTAACGTCTTCCGAAAGCTGACAGGCTTTTTCTATTTGGCCCCGGTTCACAGTTGCCGCTGTGACGGGGCCTTTTTCGTTTTGAACCGGCGAATTTGGCGTTGAAACTTTCGCTTTTTGTTCACTTTTTGTCATGGGGTAATTTGCACCCCTAAGTGGTTGTTTTCGCTTGTGCTCTTTCTGGATTGCAAATCCGTGTACACCGGTTCGATTCCGGTACTCGCCTCCATTTAAAATCAATGAGTTAGACGTCTTGAGGACCGCCGGATGGTGAACTCAGGCATGGGTCAAGACTTTCTGTGCTCATTCTGTTCTGGAAATTCGCTTACGTCACGCTAAGGCTGTCGTCGTCATAACGCGTCTGGTTTGCGCTCATACGTGCTATGAGAGGACATGCCAGAAGAGAAACCCAGTGAGTTGGACGAGAGCAGATCGGAGGCCAAACTCCATGAGGCGGCACGGGCTATTGCCGAAGATCATTCTCTGCATCTTGCGCAGTGGGACAAGCGATACCGGCAGTGGAAATGGCATTGGGGCTTGCGCCGACTGTTGCTGATATTCTGCTGCATAGCTGGACCTCCTGCGGGGCTTCTCCTGTATTTTTGGCCGGGTTGGTTGACCACAGTCATTGTTGTTATTGCCTCTGCGCTGATCTTTCTGTTCCTCACGATCGCTCGGGATTTGAGTTTGGACCAAAGCGTCAGAAGTGGAGACGTGCCGCCTGAAATACGTGATCGAGCAAAGCGCGACGGTATTCTTCGTTGACCGCATTGGCTTGGCTCAATCTGCGCGCGCAATCCGACCGGTTCCCAGTTTTCATCTGCCGCGCCTGAATGGCATGATGCTGCACCATTACCGAATTTTTCAACGCATTTGAGCACGCAAAACCTGACCAAATTGTCGCGTTCTTCGTGGGTTCTAGAATCGCTCTCAGCCCGGTGGTCGGCGGTTTGCGGGGATTGGTCCCAATAGCTGTTCTTTTGCACACCAAAGATTCCGCTGCCATCATTCACGTGTAAAGGGCGGCGGACCTTGGCCTTCCAGCCAATCGGCGACATAGGCTTTTGCGCGTTTGCAGGCCTCTGCTATCGTTTTTCCCGCGGCAAGTTCGCAGGCGATTGCCGTGGCCAGGGTGCACCCAGTGCCTCGTTTTTGAACCGACAGACGAAGACCGGTGAAGGGCTGATGGCCGGACTTCTGGAATAGGTGGTCGGTGCACGTGGCATCGTCGGCATGACCGCCCTTGATCAAGACAGCGCCTGCGCCCAGGTTCAAAAGCGACTGCGCTTGGGCCGAGATGTTTTCGAAGGTCATGACCGGCGCGCATCCTGTCAACACAGCGGCTTCGGGCAAGTTCGGGGTCAGAACATCTGCGCAGGCGACAAGACGTGCTGGCAAGCCGTTGTCGATCAGTGCCGTGCCGGATGTCGACATCAACACCGGGTCAATAACAACAGGTGCAGCGATGTCGTCCAAAATCGCGGCGACGCGTTCAGCGATGTCGCCAGTCCCGAGCATCCCGACCTTGACCGCGTCCACCTGCCCTCCGTCCAACGCGGACTGGATTTGCTGCGACACCATCGCACAAGACATGGGCTGTATGGATTGGACGGCGCCATCTGACTGGGCGGTCACTGCTGTGACGACCGGCAGAACAATACATCCGAAATCTCGCGCAACGGCGGAGTCGCGGGTCAGGCCTGCGCCGCCGCTGCTGTCCGTGCCAGCGATAACCAAGATCCGTTTCATGGATCAGCCATCGCTGCAACCAGCGCCAGGTTCTGTGCGCCTCGTGACCTTAGAGTATTGGCTGCAGTCCATGCTCGCGCACCCGTTGCGCAACATAAAACGATCCGCTGCGAAGGCACGAAATCAACGCCGTCGACGTCACGTGCGGCCAGGCGTTCGGCGTGTTGGACTGCGGCCCGCGGAGCTTCCTTTTCGTCGCGAAGTTCGAAGACACGGTCTGTATCGACAATCTGCGATGCGCAGAGAAATGGCGCATATGAGGTCGGCTCGGATGCGCCGAGGAAGCTGAAACCGCCAAAGCCCATGGTTTGCAGGTCGACCGTAACGACGTGCCCCAGCGGGGACGGGTCGTGATCGATCAACAGTTGCAAGGCCATGTGGGCCTGAAGGCTGCCAAGAACCCCGACCAAAGACCCGATGACACCAGACGTTGCACAAGTGGCATTGCTTTTGGGGATATCGGGGAACACAGACCGCACAGACGGGGCGGCCCCGCAAAAGACCCCTGCATACCCGCTTTGGCCAAGGGCGCTTGCCGAAACCAGGGGACGCTCCAAATCGTTGCAGGTGTCAGACAGGATATAGGTCACGGCAAAACTGTCAGCGGCATCAATCACGATATCGGCCCGCGCAACCAGTTCGGCGGCGTTAGTGGGGGTCAAAAAGGCGATGGCGGCGCGCGCATTCAAACCGGGATTGGCAGCGCGGATATGGCGGCACGCAGCCTCGGCTTTCGCGTCCCCGATGTCTGTCATCCGGTAGAGCGTCTGGCGATGCAGATTGCTTTCTTCAACCCGGTCTGGGTCCACCACGGTGAGTTGACCAACGCCTGCCCCGCCCAGGTATTGCAGAACCGGGCAACCCAACCCTCCGGCACCGACGACAAGAACGTGGGCCGCGCGCAGCCGGTCTTGTCCCTTGGTGCCGATTTCAGGCAATTGCATCTGACGGGCATAGCGGGTCATGAGGCGCAGGCCTTCACCCATTCGCCGATGCGTGCCTGTGTATCTTTTGCCTGCTGGATGTCGGTTACGACGGCCGCGCTGTCAGCTCCTGCTGCAAAGACCCCCGGCAAAAGGTCGGGCGTCAGCCCCCCGATGGCGACCAGCGGGGTTTCGCCCGCCATTTCTTTCCAGGCTGCCACGCGATCCAGCCCTTGAGGCCCCCACTTCATCTTTTTCAAAAGGGTCGGATAGACGGGGCCAAGTGCGACATAGGCGGGATCAAGGGACAAGGCGCGGTCGAGCTCATTTTCGTCATGGGTCGACAGGCCGAACCGCACCCCCGCCCGTCGAAGCGCAGGTATATCGGCACGATCCATGTCCTCTTGTCCCAAGTGCACAAAGTCGCAGCCAACGTCCAAAGCGATTTGCCAATAGTCGTTGACCACCAGTTGCGCACCGTGACGGGCGCAAAACGCGCGGGCGCGGACAACCTGGCGGCGCAACTCGCCGTCGGCCCGGTCTTTGATCCGCAACTGCACCAGCCTGACGCCAAGCGGCACCAAAAGTTCCAACCGGTCCACATCGCCGACGATCAGGTAAAACCGCTCCATTACCCCAACTCTGCCAAGCCAAGTATCGGGGTCGACGGCACGGCCATATCGCGCGGCTCGATAGGATCGGCGGCATGGGCCAGTTGCCCGGCCTCGATTGCCAAAGCCATGGCACAGGCCATCTGCACCGGATCGCCTGCCTGCGCGACGGCGGTGTTCAAAAGCACGGCATCCATGCCAAGTTCCATGGCCTGTGCGGCGTCCGATGGTCGCCCGATCCCGGCGTCCACGATCAGGGGAATGTCCGGGAAATGCGCCCGCATTCCACGCAGGGCATCGGGGTTTCTCAGCCCCTGCCCCGATCCGATCGGCGCGCCCCAGGGCATCAGAACCTCGCAACCCGCCTCGACCAGCCGTTCGCCCACGCCGATATCTTCGGTCGTATAGGGAAACACCTGGAACCCATCCCGGCAAAGGGCTTCGGCCGCCTCGACCAGTGCAAAAACATCCGGTTGAAGCGTGTCGGAATGGCCGATGACCTCAAGCTTGATCCAGTTGGTGTCAAAGACCTCGCGCGCCATATGGGCGGTGGTAATTGCCTCGGCTGCGGTATGACATCCGGCGGAATTGGGCAGGATTTTTGCGCCCGTGTCTTTCAACAGTGCCCAAAACTCAGCCCCCGAGCCTTGGGCAGTTTCGCGGCGGAGCGAAACGGTGATGATTTCTGTTCTGCTGGCGGCGATGGCCTTGGCCAGGACTGCGGGTGACGGGTATTGCGCCGTGCCCAAGAGCAGCCGCGACGTGACTTCGGTATCATAGAATTTCATTGTCTATCCTCCCTGCATGGGGGCGAGAACTTCGAGCCGGTCGCCCGCCGCAAGTTCGGTGGCCGCTCGTGTGTCGCGGGCGACGAATGCGCCGTTCAACGCCGTGGCGACGGCGGGGCTGTCATAGCCAAGCTCGACCAGAGCCTCGGCCAGAGTGGTCGCCATGATGCGACGTGGTTCCGCGTTCACTTGGATGGTCATTGATGTGGTCATGTGAGCAGTCCTGAAGAAGAAGATCAGCCAATTGCGATGCCAGAGCGGGTGCAATCAAAAACCCGTGCCGGAAAAGTCCGTTGACGTGGATAGTGTCGCCCCGACGGATCAGCCGGGGCACGTTGTCGGGAAAGGCTGCGCGCAGCCCTGCGGCGGTCTCGACGACCGCGGCTTCACCGAACGCTGGGTGCAGGGTGAAGGCCGCGCCGAGCAGTTCCAGCAGGGATCGCACGGTTACCGGGCCTTGCATACCGCCTTCGACCATCGTCGCCCCGATCATGTAGACACCCGCGCCACGTGGCACTAGATAGACGGGAACGCGCGGGTGGAGCAGGCGCACCACCCGCGAGATGTTCACTTCCGGCGCCCGGATGATCGCCATTTCGCCGCGCACTCGTCGCAATCCCGGCGTGTCGGCACCCGCTCCCCGACAGTCGACTGTGACCTGTTCGGGGGCCGGTTCGCCATAGCGCAGCGTCACACACATATCGCACAGAGCATCGACCAGGTTCTGCATGGCCTGACGGGGGTTCAGATGCGCCTCGTCCGCAAAAAACAGGGCCGACGAAAACCGCCCGGCCAAGGCAGCTTCAAGCCCGGCGATTTCAGCACCGCCGAGCCTGCGGTGCCGCTGGGTCCGGCGGGCAAAACGGTCCAGCTCGGCCCGGTCGCGGCGGGGGGCCACGACCAGGGTTCCACGCTGATCCACCAGGGTCACCTGGCGCCACCATGCGGCCGCGCCGGCGCCCAGCCGGACGACCTCGGGCTCGGCGGTCTCGCCTTCGCACCAAGGGGCAAGCATCCCTCCGGCCAGCCATGAACTTTGGTTGCCCGCGGGGCCGTCGGCCTTGTCATAGACCGTGACCCTTGCCCCGCGTCTCGCCAGCTCATAGGCACAGACCAGACCGGCGACGCCGGCCCCGGCGATGGTGATCACTCGCCCGGCTCCAGTTCAGAGGCAGGCAGGTACAACTCGCCGCCCTCGCGGAACTTGGCGGCCATGGCCTCCATCCCTTCCTTCTGCGCCTCGGCGCGGATGTCGTGGCTGATCCGCATCGAGCAGAATTTGGGCCCGCACATGGAACAGAAATGCGCGACCTTGTGGGCCTCTTTCGGCAGGGTTTGGTCGTGGTATTCCCGTGCCGTGTCCGGGTCGAGCGACAGGTTGAACTGGTCTTCCCACCGAAATTCGAACCGGGCGCGTGACAAGGCATCGTCGCGCCGCTGCGCGCCCGGCAACCCCTTGGCCAGATCGGCGGCATGGGCGGCGATCTTGTAGGTGATGACCCCGGTTTTGACGTCTTCGCGATCCGGCAAGCCAAGGTGCTCCTTGGGCGTCACGTAACAGAGCATGGCACAGCCGAACCACCCGATCATCGCCGCACCGATCCCGCTGGTGATGTGATCATAGCCCGGCGCGATGTCCGTAGTCAGCGGCCCAAGCGTATAAAACGGCGCCTCGTGGCAACATTCGAGCTGCTTGTCCATGTTTTCCTTGATCTTGTGCATGGCCACGTGACCGGGCCCTTCGATCATCACCTGGCAATCCTTGGCCCAGGCGATTTTGGTCAACTCGCCAAGGGTCTCAAGTTCGGCAAACTGCGCCTCGTCATTGGCGTCAGCGATCGAACCGGGGCGCAAGCCGTCGCCCAGACTGAAACTGACGTCATAGGCGCGGCAGATGTCGCAGATTTCGTCGAAATGCTCGTAAAGGAAACTTTCCTTGTGATGGTGCAGGCACCACTTGGCCATGATCGAGCCGCCGCGCGACACGATGCCTGTGACGCGGTTCACCGTCATCGGTACCATGTGCAGCCGCACCCCGGCATGGATGGTAAAGTAATCCACGCCCTGCTCGGCCTGTTCGATCAGGGTATCGCGGAAGACCTCCCATGTCAGATCCTCGGCGATACCGTTGACCTTCTCCAAAGCTTGATAGATCGGCACGGTGCCAATCGGTACGGGGCTGTTGCGGATGATCCATTCGCGGGTGTTGTGAATGTTGCGGCCCGTGGACAGATCCATCACCGTGTCAGCCCCCCACCGGATTGCCCAGACCAGCTTGTCGACTTCTTCCTCCATCGACGACGTGACCGCAGACGTGCCCATGTTGGCGTTGATCTTGACCAGAAAGTTGCGGCCGATGATCATCGGTTCGGTTTCGGGATGATTGATGTTGGCGGGGATGATGGCGCGGCCGGCGGCCACCTCGTCGCGCACGAATTCAGGGGTGACATAGTCGGGGATGGCGGCGCCCCAATCCTGCCCGTCCCGTGCATCCGCCACCGCCTCGCGCAGTTGGTTCTCCCGGATGGAGATGAACTCCATCTCGGGGGTCACGATCCCGGCACGGGCATAGGCCAACTGAGTCACCGCCTTGCCGTCCTTGGCGCGATAGGCACGTGGCCGGATCGGGAATTCAGGCGTCAACCGTTCGCCCGACACAAAGCCGTTGTCTTCGGGTTTTACCTCGCGCCCGTCATAGGCTTCGACATCACGGCGCTTTTCGATCCAGGCACGCCGAAGTGCGGGCAGGCCCTGGGTGATATCCGGCAAAACGTCCGGGTCGGTATAGGGTCCCGAGCTGTCATAGACCGGCAACGGATCCTCGCCCGCGGTCGGATGAACCGATATTTCGCGCATGGGCACCCGGATATCAGGGTGCAAGGTGCCATCGACGTAGATTTTACGAGATGCGGGCAATCCACCCGTGGTGATTTTCGGATTGGGGACATTCATTTTGGCGCTCCTCAAGTATCCACTCAAAAAGACACCAGATGAGGCTTGGCCGGAGGCAAAGGCGGTCGAAATTCCACCCTATCAGGACATGGATCGACTTGGGGCTGTGCCAAACGATGCGTCCCTAGCTTCCTACGCCAGTATCAACTGGGTCAGGTTCTAAGGGTCGCGTCACCATGACGGGATAGTTTCCGCCAACGTCAGCCTCTCAGTCCCCTCAGCGGGACTCCCCTGCGTGGGTCTCGTATAGGGCCAGCGATTTTAGAGCACAAGCGGGCAGATCGGAATTTGAACCTGTCGGGTTTGCAAGACCCATCGGGCGGGCCTTGCAAGAGATTGTAAAATCAGACTTTTCGTCACGCCGCGTGAAAAATGTACGACCGCATCGAGACCGAACCCAGGTCGATGGCATCGTTCATGAAGGTCAGTTCGTCGCGGTCATCCGACGCACCGGCAATGGTCAGCGCGGGCAGGTAATGGTCGACAGAGGGGTGCGCCATGGGCAGCAGTTGACCCAATCCTTTGCGGTCGGAAATCGCCGCAAAATCGCGGGCGATCAGCCGGTCGCTGAACAACTCGTCGAATTCAAGCGCAAAGTCCAATGGCCCGCCACCGGGACGCATGGCGCGCAGGTTGTGGACGATATTGCCCGAGCCCAAAATCAACACACCCCGGTCACGCAATGCGCTGAGAGCCCGACCAATTTCGACGTGATGCGGCAGGTCGGCCGCCATGTCGATGGACAGTTGGAACACGGGCACGTCAGCCTCGGGATATAGAAATTTGAGAACCGTCCAGGCGCCATGGTCCAACCCCCAGCGGTCGTCTTCCTCGGCGTGGTGACTAGCCAAGAGCGTCACCACTTCGCGGGCCAGGTCCGGAGCACCATTTGCCGGGTACTGCTGCTGGTACAATTCCTCGGGAAAGCCATAAAAATCATAAATCGTGCGCGGAACGGCCGAGACGTCAACCAGTGTCGAGCCCTTGGTCATCCAGTGCGCCGAAACAACCAGGATGGCTTGAGGCCGCGGCAGCGTCTGGCCGAGTTGCGTCCAGCCGCGGCTGAATTCCGTATCCTCGATGGCGTTCATCGGGCTACCATGCCCCAAGAACACCGTCGGCATTCTGTCGGATGGCTTCAGCCGGTCTTTCAGTGCGTCCAAGGCTTGTGCGGTGCTCATGTCATATCTCCCGGATCAAGGGGGCCGCCCTATGCGACGGCCCCGACCGTTTTAGGCGAATTGGCCCAGTGTTTTTTGCACGAAGGGGATGCGCAGCGCAAAGGCTCCGCTTCCCAGAGCGACCAGCGATGCCTGCGCCACGGCCCAGAACAGCGGGAATTCCCAACCGCCGCCTTCCGCCGAGAACAGCCAGCCGTTACCAGCGTGGGCCCAAACAGCGCCCAGCAGAACCGGGATCAGGGCAAGCGAGACCAGTCGCGTTGCAACGCCAAGGATCAGGGCCGCGCCACCGACCAATTCGCCGATGATCGTCAGATAGGCAAAGATGCCGGGAATTCCGAGGCTTTCAAAGTATCCCACCGTTCCGGCCACGGTGAAGACCGAAACCTTCAGCCAGCCATGAGCAATGAAAAGTGCGCCACTGGTCACGCGCAGGGCGAACGCAGCGTAGTCCGAGTTTGTATGCGTAGTCATTTCCGAGTTTCCTTTTGAGCCGCCCTCAGGCGGGAAGTGTTCGTCTGGCATCGGAACTAGGTCGTCTCGACCAACAACAAAATAGAGACTTTATTGATTGACTATCCACATTTTGTTCTCAATTAATCTGGTATGGACATCATCGACGAACTGAAAGCCTTCGTTGCCACGGCGCAGACCGGGTCGTTCACGGCTGCGGCCAACCAGCTTGGCATATCGAACCGCCTGACCTCAAAATACGTCGCCGAACTGGAAGCCCGTCTGGGCGAACGCCTGTTTCAACGCACCACGCGCAAGGTTGGCTTGACCCCGGCTGGCGAGGATTTGCTGGCGCGGGCTCCGTCGGTGCTGGATGATCTGGACGATTTGCTGGCGCACTCGACCGAGGCCGCACGTGGCTTGTCGGGCACGATCCGCATTTCCGCCCCGGTTATGTTCGGCGAAATTTACCTGGGCCAGATGCTGGGGCGTTTTGCATGCATCCACCCTGATCTGTCATTTGACATTCGGCTGAACGATCGTTTTGCCGACCTTGCCGCCGAAGGCATCGACTTGGCATTTCGCATCGGCCATTCTGACATGCTCTCGTTGAAGACCCGTCGGCTGGGCTTTTTTCAAAGCGCGGCCGCCGCCAGCCCAGAATATATCGCTCAACACGGCATGCCCCGAACCCCCGCCGATCTGGCAAGACACGCCTGCATCATCGACACCAATCGCCGCCAGTCGCGCCGGTGGGTTTTCACGCACGCTGACGGCGACAGGTCGGTCACCGTGGACGGGCGATTCAACGTGAACTCGGCCCGCGCTGCGGTGGAACTGGCGACGCAGGGTCTTGGTGTCGTTTTCGCCCCGCGTTTCGCCATGATCGATGAGCTTGCCAACGGGACGCTGACGCCTGTGCTGGACGGCTATGCGGGCGAAGCCGCGCCGCTGTCTGCAGTTTACCTCGAAGGTCGAACCCTGCCGCGCAAAGTTCGAACCTTGATCGATTTCGCTCAGAAAGACCTTCAAAGCTCGCATCTTCTCTGACGCAAGCCCCGGTGTTTGCGCCACCATGCGTCGAAGGCCGCTGGACCTTGGCTTCGGCACGGGCAAAACTGGCCGGGCGGGAAGATATTCGGGGGGGAGACTTCATGCAACGCAAGGTCGTTTCGGCAGCCGATGCCGCCGCGCTGATCAAGGATGGCGAAACGCTGACGACCTCGGGATTTGTTGGCATCGGAGTGCCCGAAGAATTGCTCTGTGCCATCGAAGATCGATTTCTGGACACGGGGCATCCGCGCGACCTGTCGCTTGTCTTTGCCGCCGGGCAGGGAGATGGGCGCGACCGGGGCCTGAACCGGCTGGGGCACGAAGGTCTGCTGAAGCGGGTGATCGGCGGGCATTGGGGATTGATCCCCAAAGTCGCGGCTCTGGCCGTGGAAGGAAAGATCGAAGGCTGGAACCTGCCACAAGGCTGTATCAGTCAACTCTATCGCGACATCGCCGCGGGCAAGCCTGGGATGCTGTCGAAAATCGGATTGGAAACCTTTGTCGATCCCAGGAACGGCGGTGGAGCGATCAACGATATCTCGACCGATCCACTGGTCGAGTTGATGGAGATTGGTGGGCAAGAATGCTTGTTCTATCGCGCCCAACCCCTGAGCGTCGCCTTTTTGCGGGGCACAACAGCAGATGAAGCGGGCAATATCACGATGGAACGCGAAGCCTTGATCATGGACAATCTGGCCCAGGCCATGGCGGTCAAGAATGCAGGTGGCCTGGTGATCGTTCAGGTCGAACGGCTGGCGCGCAATCGCACACTGCCCGCGCGTGAGGTTCAGATCCCCGGCATTTTCGTCGATGCCGTCGTGGTCGCGAGACCTGAAAACCACATGCAGACATTCGGCACGGCATTCTCGCAGGCCTTCACCAATCGCATTCGCCCGCCCGCCGGGGAGATCGCGGCAATGCCGCTGGATATCCGCAAGGTAATCGCCCGTCGCGCGGCATTTGAACTGCCGGTCAATGGCGTCATCAACCTTGGCATCGGGATGCCCGAAGGTGTGGCGGCCGTCGCCGCCGAAGAGGGGCTGATTGATCATGTCACACTGACCGCAGAGCCAGGGGTGATAGGCGGACAGCCCGCTTCGGGCCTCGACTTTGGAGCCGCCGTTGATACCGATGCCGTGATCGCCCAGGGTGCCCAGTTTGATTTCTATGATGGAGGCGGCCTGGACATGGCCTGCCTCGGACTGGCGCAGGTCGACGCTGCGGGCAATGTGAACGTATCGCGTTTTGGGCCAAGACTTGCTGGCGCAGGCGGCTTTATCAACATCAGCCAGACTGCAAAGGCCGTGGTCTTTGCCGGGACTTTCTCGGCCAAGGGGCTGGACATTGCAGTCGAGAATGGCGCGCTGAACATTCGACAGGATGGACGTGCGGGCAAGTTTCTTGCAAGCGTCGACCAGATCACATTTGCAGGCGCCCGCGCCGCCCGTCTTGGCCAGCCAGTTCTATTCGTCACGGAACGATGTGTATTGCGCCTGGACGAAGGCGGTCTCCGCCTGATCGAGATTGCGCCCGGCATTGATATCGACCGCGATATCCTGGCCCGGATGGAATTTGCGCCTCTGGTGGATGAGGTCGCTCCCATGGACCCACGGATTTTCCAGCCGGACCCGATGGGATTGAAGACCGAGTTGTTGCATCTCGATCTGCCCGAGAGGATCGCGCTGGATTCAGATCGACATCAGCTGTTCATCAATTTTGAAAAGATGCGCGTGCGCTCGGTCGGGGATATACGGCAAATCCGCAACCAAGTTGAAAAGGCCTGCGCCAACCTTCCCGGTCCGGTGGATGTAATCGTGAACTATGACGGCTTTCAGCTTGATGACGATGTGGCGGCGGATTACGCCGCAATGGTGGCCGATCTGGAAGACCGTTTCTACGGCACCGTCACGCGCTATTCCGGCTCGGCCTTTTTGCGCATGAAGCTGGGCGCAACCCTTCAGGAGCCGGCCCACATCTATGAAACCCGCAGCGCGGCGCAGGCGTTTCTAAGTCAGCGCGACTAGGCGTTGCCGACCAGCGCGTGCCCAGTGGCAACGATGGCGTCGACGGTAATGCCAAAATGCTCGTACAACTCGGGCGCTTTGGCCGATGCGCCGAAACCGGACATGCCGATAAACCGATCCTCGCGGTCAAGCCAGCGATCCCAGCCAAAGGACAGGGCAGCCTCAACGGCGATCCTTGGCGCGCTGCCCAGAACTTGGGCCCGGTACTCGGCGTCCTGTTCGCCGAACAGCTCCCAGCAGGGCATCGAGACCACCGCCGCCGCAATGCCGGCGTTGGCCAGTTCGGACTGGGCGGCGACAGCCAAGCCAACTTCGGTCCCAGTGGCAAGGATCGTAAGATCCCGTGCGCCATCAGGTTCGATCAACACATAGGCCCCTTGCCGCGACAGGTTCCGCCCAGCGTCATTGCGCACCGCCACTGCCCCCTGGCGCGACAGGGCGAACATGGACGGGCGTGCCGTTTCTTCCTGTGCGATTTGCCAGCATTCGGCGGTTTCGACCGCGTCAGCAGGGCGGAACATCAACATGTTCGGCATGGCGCGGAAACTGGCCAAAACCTCGACCGGCTGGTGGGTCGGCCCGTTCGAACCGACACCGATTGAATCATGGCTGAAGACATAAGTGACGGGCAGCCCCATCAGCGCGGCCATGCGCATGGCGGCCCGTTCATAGTCGGCGAAAGCCAAATAGGTCACGTTGACCGGGCGCAGACCGCCGTGGGCTGCAATGCCGTTGGCCATGGCCCCCATCAGGTGTTCGCGCACGCCGCAATGCACATATGACCCGCTGCGATCGCTTGCGGTAAAGGCGTGACGACTGCGTTTGTGGTTGGTCGGCGCTTCCAGATCGGCGCAAAGCACCATGGTGTCCGGCAACTTTGCCGCCAAGGCATCGCAAACTTCCCCCGACGCCTCGATCGTCGGCTGATCGGCGCGGCGCGCCGCTGCACCCTGCGCCATGGTCTCGGTCAGGCTCGGCCAGATGGCTGGCAATTTGCCATCGGTCCAACGCAGGAATTCTTCTTTGTCCTCTGCCGCGTCAAGCCGCACAGTCCAGTCGCGATGCGCAGCGCGTCCACGTTCCATCGCCGCCGACCAGTCAGCATAAACACTGTTGGGAATGACGAATGACGGGTGTTCCCAACCCAAGGCCTCTGCCGCCTGAACACGGTCATCGGCTGTCAACGGCGCGCTGTGCCCGCCGCGTTGGCCCTGAAGACGCGGGATACCGCGCGCAATCGTCGTCCGGCAGGCGATCACAGAGGGCCGCACCTCTGCCTTGGCAGCGTCTATCGCTGCAGAAACGGCCTCGATATCGTGACCATCAACGATCTCGACATGCCAGCCCGCCGCGCGGAACCGGGCCGGAACGTCTTCGCTGATCGACAGCGCTGTGTCGCCATCATCGGTGATGTGGTTGTCATCCCACAAAAAGGTCAACTTGCCCAATCCCAGGTGCCCGGCCAGCGCGATCGCCTCTTGCCCCATGCCTTCCTGCAAACATCCGTCGCCCACAAATGCCCAGGTCCGATGATCCACAAGGTCTTCACCGAACCGGGCCGCCAAGCGCGCCTCGGCCACGGCCATGCCTACGGCCGAAGCGATCCCCTGCCCCAAAAGTCCGGTAGTCATCTCGATGCCCGCATGTTGTTCGATCTCGGGATGACCTGCACAGACCGACCCCAACTTGCGGAACGACTGAACCGCCTCAAGCGAGACATGCTCGTAGCCCGACAGGTGCAACAACGAATAGAGCAGCATCGAGCCATGCCCGTTCGACAGGACTACCCGATCGCGGTCCGCCCACTCGGGCGCGCCGGGATCAGCCTTCAGGTGACGGGAATAGAGAACGGCCGCGATTTCGGCCATGCCGAGGGGAACACCCTGATGCCCCTCACCCGCGCCAAGGATTGCATCTATCGAAAGAAACCGGATGGCATCGGCCATCTTCTGAATATCGGTCACATTTTCCCCCTTTTGCCCCCACCAACTAAAAGTTAAGTAGATAGCAGTTCGATCTCAGCTTCGACCTATCGCAAAATTGCCCCCATGAGAGTTTAGTATTTCTAAACTTGCCACTAAACAAAGACTGCGGCACACCGATACGCCGATGACTTCCGAGGACCTCAATGCGCAACCGAGACGATCTTGTGAACAAGCTGAGGTCAGGCGAGGTCCCCGATATCCTGATCATTGGCGGCGGCATCAATGGTGTTGGCGTCTTCCGCGACCTGGCGGCGCAGGGCATTCCAGCGCTTTTGGTCGAGGCGGGTGATTTCGCCTCGGGCACGTCTTCGGCACCATCCCGGCTGATCCACGGCGGGCTGAGATATCTGGAAACCGGCGAAGCGGCCTTGGTGCGTGAATCGCTGACCGAACGCAACCTGCTGCTGAAAAATGCCCATCACGTTGTGCATCCCCTACCTGTCTGGGTGCCGTTGACCAAGATTTTTGCCGGTGCTTTCGGGGCCGCGGCACGGTTCTTGCGACTGACCACGAAACCCGGCCCCAAAGGGGCCATCCCCCTGAAGATCGGGCTGACGATCTATGACCTCTTCGGCAAACTTCACAAGACCATGCCCAACCACCGGATGCTTTGGGGCAAGGCGGCGCGTGCCGAACTTGCCGAGCTGTCCGAAGACGTGATCGCTGTCGGAGAATACTACGACGCCCGGATTTCGCACCCCGAACGACTGGTGATGGAGCTGATCGCGGATGCCGAGGCAGACTGTCCCGATGCCATGGCAATCCCCTATCTGGCGGCAGGTGACACCAAGGACGGCGCCATCGAACTGGTCGACCGCCAAGGTCAAGCCAGCTTCGCCGTATCGCCCAAACTGGTGATCAATGCCGCCGGTGCCTGGGTCGACAAGGTGCAGACCGGTCTTGGGTTTTCCGGGCGACTGATGGGCGGCACGCGGGGGACACATCTGGTCGTGCGCAAACCTGCCTTGACCAAGGCGATGAAGGGCAAGATGCTCTATTTCGAAACCGCCGATCATCGTGCTTGCCTTGCCCTGCCAATCGACGCGCGGCACATCTATCTGGGCACCACGGACATTCGCGTCAACAGCCCGGACGAACGCGATTTCACCGAGGAAGAAATCGATTATATTTTCGACGTGATGCGCCCCATTCTGCCGAATGTGCCATTCACCCGTGACGACGTGGTCTTCGTCATGGCGGGAATTCGCCCCCTGCCCTATCAGGACACGGAAACTGCGGCCCAGATCAGCCGCGATCACCGGTTGGACAAGCTGCCTGCAACCGAAGACCGCCCCTTCGACACCTTGGTACTGGTGGGGGGCAAGTGGACGACCTATCGGGCCTTTGCTGAACAGATCACCGACACCATCCTGGAACGTCGTGGTGCGCCCCGTGTCGCCAGCACGGCCGATATGGTCATTGGCGGTGCACGCGACCTGCCTGCCGACACCGATGCCCGCGCCGAATGGATCGAGGGCGTGTCAAATGAAACGGGCCTGTCCATCGACCGCATCGCCACACTTGTCACACGATATGGCAGCAAAGCACGGGACGTCGCCCGCGAAGAGGGCCAAAAACCTGCGCGATACGACCATCTGCCAGAATACTCTCCTGCCGAGATCGCCCTGATTTGCCGGACCGAACGCATAAGCCGATTGCAGGATATTGTCTTGCGTCGCACCCTGATGGGGTTCGAAGGTGCCGTGACCAAGGCGAACCTGCCCGAGATCGCCGCGACAGCCGCAGAGGTTCTGGGATGGGACAAGGCCCGAACGGTATCGGAGATCGCAGAGGTCACGCAAATCCTGCGCGACCGCCACCGCGTCACTCTGACCTAGTCATTGTCCCCAAGACCATAGCTGCCAAAGGCCTCTTGCACTTCGGCAATTTCGGCGTCGCTCAGGATCACAACGTCCCCTAGTTGCAGCGCGTGATAGTACTGCCGTGCGAGGGTCTCCAACTCGACCGCGCGCCACATTGCTTTTTCAAGGCTTTCGCCCATCGTGATCATACCGTGGTTCGCCAAAAGACAGGCGCTCCGCCCTTCCAGGGCTTTCAGCGCAAGCGACGACAACTCTGCGGTGCCATACCGCGCATAGCCTGCGCATCGGACCGTCGTGCCACCAAAGGCGGCCACCATGTAATGGCAGGCGGGGATCTCGCGCCGGGTGATGGCAAGCGAGGTGCAATAGGTCGGATGGGCGTGGACTACAGCGTTCATATCGGCCCGCTCAGCCAGAATATCCAAATGGAACCGCCACTCGGTTGACGGCTTCAGTGGCCCCGACCATGTGCCGTACTCTCCGTCGAAGGGCATTTCGGCGACCATTTCGGGTGTCATATCGTCATAGGGCGTCGCCGAGGGCGATATCAGCATCTTGTCGCCACACCGCACCGAAATGTTGCCCGACGTCCCCTGGTTGATCCCAAGGTCGCTCATGGCGCGGCAGGCCGTCACGACCTTGTCGCGCAATGCCCATTCAGCGTCGTCCATGTGTCCTCCGTTTCGGCAATCGTGCCGTGGGCAAACGAACCCTGATTGCACCCGACTGTCCAGCCCGCGCTTGTCAGCGCCCCGTCATTCATGGTGAATGAAACCATGATGCCCCAAACCTCGCCCCCTAATTCGCTTATTGCCGTCGATGGCGGCGGTTCGGGCTGCCGGTTGGTCCTGCACTACGCCGAAAAGGTGATCGAGACCGAAGCCGGCCCCACAAATCTTTCGTCCGACTTCGAAGCCGCTCGGTTGCAGCTTCTTCTGGGGCTGGGCGCATTGGCGTCCCGCGCCGGTCTGACGCTGAACGATCTGCGTGGAGTCCCCAGCTATTTGGCCCTTGCCGGGGCCATCAGCGACGACATTTGTTATCGAATGCAAGCGGCCCTGCCCTTTGACCACTGTCGTGTTGAGGAAGACCGCCGCGCGGCCCTGGTCGGTGCCCTTGGCAGCACCGACGGAGCCATTGCCCACTGCGGCACCGGATCGTTTCTGGCGTTCCAGTCCGGCGGGGACACCCGACTTGTGGGCGGATGGGGACACGTCCTTGGTGACGAGGCCTCGGCGCACTGGCTGGTGCGGCGCGCACTTGCGGTCACGCTCGACGTTGCCGATGGATTGGCTGACCCAACCCCGTTGACCAACCAGATCACCCGCATCCTGGGGCCTGCCCCACGCATCGTTGCTTTCGCCGCTGACGCCCGCCCTGAAGATCTTGCTGCCCACGCCCCCATTGTCACACGCTGCGCACAATCGGATGACCCCCTGGCGCGAGACATTCTTGGCGCGGGCGCCGCTTATATTGCTGAAACGCTCGTCCGACTTGGTTGGCAGGACGGCATGGCGCTTTGCCTGACCGGTGGGATCGGCGCGCATTACGCCGACTTCCTGCCCACAACGATGCGCAGCGCCCTGAGCAAGCCCAAAGGCACCCCAATTGACGGCGCAATCACGCTCGCCAAGGCATTCTCCGAAGAGATCGCACAATGAGCGCCGTAACGTACAAAGGGGGACCAATTTTCGATGGCAATACGTTGCATGACGGGTACACCGTCACAGTGGATAACGGCCATGTTACTGCCATCGGTAAGGAAAATAATTATGGAAAACATGACTTTGTGAATCTGAATGGCGATATCCTCTCACCGGGATACGTCGATCTTCAGGTTAACGGCGGCGGTGGTATCATGCTGAACGACGCACCCACGGTGCAAACACTGGAACGTATCGCCGCCGCGCATCGCCGCCTGGGAAGCCTCCACATTTTACCAACTCTGATCACCGCGTCTCCCGGGATCACAAAGGCTGCGATCGACGCCGCGACCGATGCCTGTGCGCGGCGGATACCGGGCATTCTGGGACTTCACCTTGAGGGTCCGCATATCGCCCGCGCCGGGGCCCATGATCCCGCGTTGATCAGACGCATGGAGGACCACGACCTCGACCAGCTTTTGACCGCGGCCAAATCGCTACCCTTGCTAAAGATCACCCTTGCCCCCGAGAGCGTGACGCCTGAACAAGTGGCCTGCCTTGCTGCTGCAGGCGCCAGGGTATCGCTTGGCCATACCGATGCGGATTTCGAAACCTGCCTCCATTATTTCAAGGCCGGGGCGACGCTTGCCACCCACCTGTTCAACGCCATGAGCCAGCTTGGAAGCCGTTCTCCCGGTCTTGTGGGGGCGGCCCTGTCTTGCGGCAAGGCCAGCGCGGGCTTGATCGCTGACGGCCACCACGTTCACCCGGCGACCATGCGGACAGCACTTGTGGCGAAAAACGGACCAGGACAGATTTTTCTGGTCAGTGACGCGATGGCGACGGCAGGATCGGAACTGGGCAGTTTCATGCTGAATGGTCGACAGGTGACGAGAGACGCCGGGCGGCTGACGCTGTCCAACGGCACCCTTGCCGGGGCCGATCTGACCTTGACGCGCGCGGTTTCCGTGCTGGTCAACCAGGTAGGCGAACCACTGGAATCCGCCCTGCGTCGCGCCACGTCAATCCCCGGCGCTTTGTCCGCAACCGATGTTGGAACAATTAAGATTGGCGCACCGGCAAACCTGGTTCGGATTTCTTCTGATTTGACCCGTTGTAAACCCCTGGCGTGAGAGTGTTTCCAAAGAGCCACGCGGCGGATATCCGCGCAGCCCAACGGGTGACTGTGGCGGTTACACCTGATATCGCAGCCGCAAGTGTGTTGGAGTAAAAATGATCGTCCGTGAAACCCCTCTTCCCGGCGTTGTGATTATCGAGCCTGTTCGACATGGCGATGACCGGGGTTTTTTCTCTGAAAGCTGGAGCAAATCCGGCATGGACAAGGCTGGTCTGGTCTTTGATTTCGTGCAGGATAACCACTCCCTTTCAACCGAAGTCGGAACCCTGCGTGGCCTCCACTTTCAGTCGCCACCTCATGCTCAGGCCAAACTGGTGCGCTGTGGGCGTGGCCGGCTGTTTGACGTGGCGGTGGATGTGCGCAAGGGATCACCAACCTACGGGCAGTGGACCGGAGTCGAACTGAGTTTTGACAATGGCCTGCAACTTCTGGTGCCGGAGGGTTTTTTGCACGGTTTCGTCACCCGCGAACCGAATACCGAGATCATTTACAAGGTTTCTGACGTCTATGCGCCGGACTGTGATGGCGCCGTACACTGGGATAGCTGCGGTATCGACTGGGGCTTGTCCGAGACACCAAAGCTTTCGTCCAAGGACGCAATTGCCCAAACGCTGGCCGAGTTTGACAGCCCATTTGAATGGACCGCGCCATGAAAATCCTTGTGACAGGCGGGGCGGGCTTTATTGGATCGGCTGTTGTGCGCCAAGCCATTCGTGATGGGCACGAGGTCGTGAACCTCGACGTGCTGACCTATGCGGCGAACCTTGCCAATGTGGCGCCGGTCTCGAACGCGCCGGGTTATGCGTTCGAGCAGGTCTCGATCACAGATCGCGCCGCGCTGGACGACGTGTTTGCACGACATAAACCCGACGCCGTGATGCATTTGGCCGCCGAAAGCCACGTCGACCGATCCATCGACGGACCAGCCGAATTCATCACGACAAACATAACCGGCACCTATAATCTGCTTGAAGCCGCCCGCGCTTATTGGACGGATCAGGACAAGCCCGACGGCTTTCGCTTTCACCACATTTCAACCGACGAAGTTTTTGGATCGCTTGGCGAAACCGGTATGTTCACCGAAGACACGCCCTATGATCCGCGCAGCCCCTATTCCGCGTCGAAGGCATCCTCGGACCACCTTGTTCGCGCCTGGCATGAAACCTATGGCCTGCCGGTCGTGTTAACCAACTGTTCGAACAACTATGGCCCCTATCACTTCCCCGAAAAGTTGATCCCCGTGGTCATCCTGAACGCCATTCACGGTCGCGCAATCCCGATCTACGGAGCCGGTGAAAACGTGCGGGACTGGCTTTACGTCGAAGACCACGCCGACGCGTTACTTCTCGTTCTTCAGAATGGCGAAGTGGGTCGCAGCTATAACATCGGTGGCGAAAACGAAGCCCGCAACATCGACCTTGTCACGACGATTTGCACCATTCTCGACAAACGCCGCCCCGACAGTGCACCCCATGCCGACCTGATCGAATACGTTACCGATCGCCCCGGCCATGACATGCGGTACGCCATCGACCCGACGCGCATTCGCGACGAACTGGGGTGGCGCCCTTCCGTGACTCTGGAAGAAGGCCTGGAGAAGACCGTTGACTGGTATCTTCAGAACGAAGACTGGTGGCGCCCGCTTTTGACCGTCGCGACCGAACGGAGGGGGACCAAGGCGTGATCCTCGTCTTTGGTAAGACCGGTCAGGTTGCGCGGGAACTGTCCCGCGCCGCGCCGGATGCAATTTTCCTTGGCCGCGACGTTGCCGACCTGACAGACGCTGGCACCTGCGCAGAGCAAATCACCAGCCACGCGCCCAGGGCCGTCATCAACGCCGCCGCCTATACCGCCGTCGACAACGCGGAAAGCGATGTGGAAACCGCGCATCTGGTCAACGCGACAGCCCCGGCTGCCATGGCAAAGGCCTGCGCCGATCTGAACATCCCTTTTGTTCACATTTCGACAGACTATGTGTTTGATGGTAAAGGAGAAACCTCCTTCTCCCCCGATCACCCAACTGCTCCACTAGGCATCTATGGTCAGACAAAGCTTGCCGGTGAAGAGGCCATTCGTGACGTCGGAACTTCCGTCATTCTGCGGACGTCCTGGGTGTTCAGCGCGCATGGCGACAATTTCGTCAAATCCATGCTGCGTTTCGGGGCGGAACGCGATGAAATGGGTATCGTAGCGGACCAGATCGGCGGGCCGACCCCTGCCGCTGCGATTGCGGACGCTGTGCTCACGATTGCACGCGCGCATATTGGCTCCGACACCCCCGGCGGCACGCATCATTTCGCGGGGGCACCTGATGTCAGTTGGGCCGATTTCGCGCGGGAGATCTTTCGCCAAGCCGACTTGAGCGTCAATGTCACCGATATTCCCACGTCCGACTATCCGACACCTGCAACCCGGCCTCTAAATTCACGGCTGAATTGCGATAGTCTGGAAACAACCTATGGCATTTCCCGCCCTGACTGGCGCAGGTCGCTGACGCAGGTGTTGCAGGAACTCACCCAATGAAGGACCTGGCATCTTTTTCACGCCATTGTTTCGTCGCCAAACCCGCCAATTCGGCCTGTAACAAATCGCCAGACAGTCAAGAAAAGCAAGGGCATAGACCATGACCGCTCGTAAAGGCATTATCCTGGCCGGAGGGTCCGGCACGCGGCTCTATCCGATTACCATAGGCGTGTCGAAACAGCTTTTGCCGATCTATGACAAGCCGATGATCTATTATCCTCTCAGCGTGTTAATGCTGTCGGGCATTCGCGAGATTGCGGTCATTACAACCCCCGATGATCAGGCCCAGTTCCAGCGGCTGATGGGCGATGGCTCGCAATGGGGGCTTGACCTGACATGGATACAACAACCCTCGCCCGACGGGCTGGCCCAGGCTTATCTGCTGGCGAAAGATTTTCTGGACGGCGCGCCCTCGGCCATGGTGCTGGGTGACAACATCTATTTCGGCCATTCCCTGCCCAAACTTCTGGCGCGCGCTGACGCCCAAGAAACCGGCGGCACCGTCTTCGGCTATCGCGTCGCCGACCCGGAACGATACGGGGTTCTTGCGTTCGACGGCGACAAAGTATCTGGCATTTTTGAAAAGCCGGAAAATCCCCCGTCGAACTATGCCGTCACCGGGCTTTACTTCCTTGACGGAACCGCGCCTGAACGCGCCGCACGTGTCAAACCCTCACCGCGGGGTGAGTTGGAAATCACCGACCTGTTGGAAACCTATCTAAGCGATGGCAGCCTGACGGTCGAAAAAATGGGGCGCGGATTTGCCTGGCTCGACACGGGGACCCATGCGTCACTGCTGGATGCGGGCAATTTCGTGCGCACCCTGACCGCGCGGCAGGGCCTGCAAAGTGGTTCCCCGGAAGAAATTGCCTTTGAAAATGGGTGGATCACACAAGACGACCTGCTGCGTGCCGCCGACCCTCTGGGCAAAAACGCCTATGGGGCCTATCTGCGCCAAATCGCAAGGGAAGCCGATTGAATACCGCTCTGATCACAGGTTCTGCCGGGTTCATCGGCTATCACGCCGCCAAGCGTTGGCTTGACGAAGGTTGGCGCGTGATCGGCATCGACGCCTTTACCGAATATTATGATCCCGCACTGAAAAGAGATCGGGCGGCGTTGCTGGCCGAATATCCAAACTACGTTGAAGTCGAAGAAAAGATCGAAACGCCTGGCGTGATGGCGGACTTGTTCGAAAAACATAAGCCGAACCACGTGGTCCACCTCGCCGCACAGGCCGGGGTGCGTTATTCGATCGAGGCGCCTGCGACCTATGTTTCGGCCAACATCCAGGGCACCTTCGAACTGCTCGAGGCCGCTCGCGCCCATCCGCCGGAACGGCTGCTGCTGGCCTCGACGTCTTCTGCCTATGGTGCCAATACCAAGATGCCCTATGCCGAGACCGACAAGGCGGATTGGCAAATGTCATTCTATGCGGCCACCAAGAAGGCCACCGAAGCAATGGCGCATTCCTATGCCCATCTTTATGATCTGCCGGTGGTGATGTTCCGCTTTTTCACGGTTTACGGCCCGTGGGGCCGGCCTGACATGGCGCTGTTCAAGTTTGTAAAAGCGATCCTGAACGATCAGCCTATCGACGTTTACAACCACGGTGACATGCGGCGCGATTTCACATTTATCGATGACCTGACCGAGGCCGTCTGGCGGCTGGCCCAGAACTTTCCGACCGAAAACCTCGGCGCATTCGACAGTCTCAGTTCCGTCGCCCCCTACCGGGTGGTGAATATCGGGAAATCCCAACCCGATACGCTTGAGTATTTTGTAAAAACCATCGAAACCGCCCTTGGCCAAACCGCCCGGAAAAACATGATGGACATGCAACCGGGCGACGTGCCCGCCACGTGGTCGGACACAACCCTTTTGCAGGCCCTTACCGACTATTGCCCCTCAACAGACCTCGCATCCGGCGTCGAACAATTCGTCGCCTGGTATCGCGACTACTACGGCGTCTGAGACGCTGAACGACAAAGGATTTACCAATGCGCATTGCCATGATCGGAACCGGGTACGTCGGACTTGTCTCGGGCGTCTGCTTTTCCGATTTCGGCCACGATGTGATCTGCGTGGACAAGGACGCCTCCAAGATCGAACGGCTTGAACGCGGAGAAATCCCGATCTACGAACCTGGGCTTGATATCCTTTTGTCCAAGAACGTTGCGGCTGGCCGGTTGTCCTTCACCCAAGATCTGGCCCAGGCAATCGACGGTGCCGAGGCCGTCTTCATCGCGGTCGGCACGCCGACACGGCGCGGTGACGGGCATGCTGATCTGACCTACGTCATGGCTGCGGCCGAGGAAATTGCACGCGCCGCCCGGGATTACCTGGTTGTCGTCACCAAATCGACCGTGCCCGTTGGCACCAACCGCAAGGTTGCCGAGGTCTTGCGCGCGGCCAACCCAGATCTGGACTTTGATGTTGCCTCGAACCCGGAATTCCTGCGTGAAGGCGCGGCGATTGACGATTTCATGAGGCCCGACCGCGTGGTTGTCGGGGTCGAAAACGACCGCGCGGCCCAGGTGATGGAGGACATCTATCGCCCCTTGTTCCTGCGTGATTTTCCGATTGTCACCACCGATCTGGAATCGGCCGAGATGATCAAATACGCCGCCAACGCCTTTCTTGCGACCAAGATTACCTTCATCAACGAAATCGCTGCCCTTTGTGAAAAAACCGGAGCCGACGTACGCGAGGTGTCCAAGGGCATGGGGCTGGATGGGCGCATCGGCAACAAGTTTCTGCACGCGGGCCCAGGCTATGGTGGATCGTGTTTCCCTAAAGATACCAGTGCCTTGGCGCGCATCGGGCAGGAATATGCTTCGCCTATGACGATCACCGAGGCAGTGATCCAAGTGAACGACACGGTCAAGCGGCGGATGATCGAAAAACTGCGGGATCTGTGCGAGGGATCGTTCAACGGCAAGAAAATCGCCGTCCTTGGCGTGACGTTCAAACCCAACACCGATGATATGCGCGATGCGCCTTCACTCACCATTATTCCCGCCTTGGTCGGAGGCGGGGCCGAAGTGCATGCTGTCGATCCGCAAGGCAAAAGCGAGGGCGAAGGTCTGTTGCCCCACGTCATCTGGGAAGAGGATGTTTATGCCGCGGCCGACAACGCCGATCTCGTGGTGATCCTCACCGAATGGAACGAATTTCGTGCGCTGGATTTGTCGCGCATTTCGGCTTCGATGGCGACGCCACGCATGGCCGATTTACGCAACATCTATACCGCGCAGGACGCCAGCGAAGCCGGGTTCGAAGCCTATGTTTCGGTTGGACGCCGGCCCTATCCGGATGCCGACGCCTAAACCTGGTCAATAGGAATAACCGTAACCTTCATCCAGGAACCGGCATTTGTTCAAGACAACGCCGGCGACATTGCTGTACTGCGCCACTTCGCGTTCAACTTCGTCGATTTGTGCAATCGTACTGGCTTCGGCGGCGGCCACGATCAGCACGGCATCAACCATTTTCAGGAAACCACGTGTTTCGTCGCTGACCAGAACGGGCGGCATATCGAACAACATCAAATCGGGACGATAGTCAGTCTGAATGCCGTCCAGAATGTCCGCTGTCTGGGCCCGCAGGATCACCCGCGCCGGGTCGGCAACCGGCCGGGACGTCATTGAAATCATGGTATTCGGGTCCAGCCGCATCGCCTGTTCGGCGATGTCAACATTGCCCAAAAGCACATCCTCAAGGCTGGCCGTCGGGCTGACACCAAAGGTCTTTGCCACCGCGGGTCGCCGGAAATCCATGTCGAACAACATGCCGCGCGTATCAGGCTGACGCCCCAAACCGGCAATCAGGTTGCAGGCCGTCGTGGTCTTGCCACACCCCGGCGTGGCCGAGGTAATGGCGATCCGCGTCCAGTCGTTGCGGCGCATTTCCAGCAACAGCTTCGTGCGTAAAATATCGAAGTGTTGGGCATCGGGCGAAGCCTCATTCGCAAAAACCCGTGCGCCATGCATTCTTTTTTCGGTCGTCTCGAACATCGGCACTGTCGACCAACGCTCGGCAATCGATCCCTCTTGCGCGGCGCGTTTCGATCTTCCGCGCGACAAAAGCTCGCTGCGGACGGGGCGCCCGACACCGTCGTCTCGTTTTTCTCGTGCCCGAGCCAGGGCTGCTTGAAGTTTTTCCATTACTCAGATCCGTTCACAGCCCAACGCGCAAGGCGATTTTCTCGACCAAAAGATCAAGTGGGAGATAGTAAAAATGGATGGCGTAAAGCCCAATCGGGATAGCCAGAAGAATGCCGATGACAAGAACCGTTTTCAGGAAACGACGGCGCCTTAGCACCGCGGCGTCTTCGATGAATGGGATGGTCGCAAGGGGTTGCACCCCCAATCCGCGGGTCAAATCGATCGGTCGGCGGATCGACCGGTTCAACAATTCCGTCAGAGCCAGGAACAGACCAGCCAGGGCCGACCCGGCGATAACTCCGCCGCCCGCGATCAGTTTTCTGTTCGGTGATTCCGGCGTATCGGGTTCCACTGCATGTTCCAGAACGCGCAGCCGTTCGCCTTTGGCCGCCGCTTCGATATCGGCACCGGACCGCGCCGTGGCACGCGACGCAGAAGCGCGGTTCAGCTGCGTTTCGGTGGCGGCATATGCCCGCTCCAGCTCATCCAGTCTAATCGCAACTTTCGGCGTTTTTTCAATAGCTTCCAGAAGAACGACAAGCTCTGCCTCGGTGCGCTGAATTTCCTCGTCGATGAACGTCATGCGCGAGTCAATTTCCGCCAGTTGAAGGTCAAGTATGGACGCGGACGGCGCGGTCGAAGGCTCGCCGCCGGGCGGGACAACAATCTGGCCAGAAAGCTGTTCGATCCGGGCACGCAGCAGTTTCACTTTTGGGTTGCCCTCGGAATAAACCGACAAGGCAGAGTTCAGTTCGGCTTCCAGCTGGGCAAGCTGTTGTTGTTGTGGCGTCAACGGAACAGTGGCAACACCACTGGCCATACCAACCGCGATCAGACGGTCTTTTTGATCTTTCAATGACGCCTTGTCCCGCTGGACCAGGTTCAGCCTTTCTTGAAGAATGGACTGGCGGCTCATGCGATAGTCCAAGCCTTCGGGCAGCGCGTCCTTGTTGGCCTCTTTAAAGGCCACGATGTCGGCGCTTCGACGGCTCAGCTCGGCGCCGTACCGTTCAACCTGTTGTTCAAAGAATTCCAGTGTGTCGCTGGTTTGGCCCAACCGGCTTTCGGCATCCGCAGCCATGACGATGGTAACGAATTCATTTACGACGGCTGCGGCGACCTTGGGGTTTTCAGACATGAACGAAATCGTCATCGTCGTCGCCCCGTCCCGCCCGATCGTGCGCAAGTCTACTTCGGTGTTGGCGCGCATCAGGCTAACAACAACATCTGGCAACATGTCGTTTTCGCCTTCGAACACGCGGAACCGATTGGCAACATCGATCAGGTTATCACGCGCCAGCAACTGCTGAACGATGATCTGCAACCGTTCGGTCGCCTCGGTTTCCACGGTGCGCTCGGCCAGTTTTTCCGAAATCTTCGCGCCTTCTGCGACCAGTTTGGCCTCGGCCGAATAGCGCGGTGGCAAAGTCAGGGCGACGGCCACACCAAAGGCGACGCACAAAACGAACATGACAACCATGACTGGCAGACGTCGCATGACCAACGCCAGATAGAACTTGATATCAGAATTCATTCAGCTGCTTCTCCGGTCGAATGGAAGGCAGGAAGGAAAATGCCGTCGTCCAACACTTCTTCGATTATTGCCGCATCAACGACACGACGTTCTTCTGTTGCGGCATATACCATCGCGAAATCGCAGAGCTTGTTCACAAGTCGCGGAATTCCATGGGTGTGTTTGTGCACCAGATCGATGGCCTCTGCCGTAAACTCGGACCCGGTGCCACCGACGTGCGTCAGTCGATGCTGGATGTACCCGGCGATTGCGGCGCGATCCAGCGAGGCGATGTGATAAGTGGCTGACACCCGCTGCGCGAACTGGCGCAATTCGGGTCGCATGATCATCTGTCGCAGCTCGGGCTGCCCGACCAGGATCAGCTGCAACAGCTCGTCCTTGTTCGAGTTGATGTTGGTCAGCATCCGCAGTTCTTCCAGGCCCTCGATCGACAGGTTCTGCGCCTCGTCGATCAGAAGAACAACACGCCGACCGGCAGCGTATTCCTCGATGACAAAGTCCTGCAATTGCTGGAACAGCGTGACATAGGCTGCGTTCAGATCGGTCTCGATCCCAAGCGCGTTCAACACCCACTGCAAAAGCTCGCCCCGACCGCCCTGGGCGTTCGAAATAAGCCCAAGGGTGATTTCATCATCCAGGGTCTGCAACAGTTTCTGGACCAGAGTCGTTTTGCCGACGCCAACCTCGCCCGTAACAACGGTGATCGGCGACCGGGTGATGACCCCGTATTCCAGCACGGAAAAGGCCCTGCGGTGCGCGCGGGACCAAAACAGGAAATCCGGATCGGGAAGCAACGTGAACGGTCGCTCCGAAAATCCGAAGAAGTCCATATAAAGATCGGTACTCGTCATGAATTCCACTAAGCTTTCAGTGGTTGATATAGGTGCCGCAGCGTCGAGAGTCTGCATGTATGTCCCATATGGTCATATCATGTCCCCTCTGAGGCATTTCTGCAAACGATTCACCGCTATTCTGACGAATCGAGAAGCATTCACGCCGCACGACTGCTTCCAAAGTGTAAACAATAATCCCCCATAGCACGAATTGTTGTAAAATTCAGCCACAACGTTGCCGCAACACCCTTTCGCCAAATATGGCACCGACAAGGCGAAATGTGGCAGTAGTTTGTTTAAAACTAAGGCAAAAGTGGAAATTACCGCCTAAAGTCTGGGACGCGAATCCATGCAATCCGCTTTTTACCAAAGGAATATCTTTGATTCTGGGCACCTGGATGTTAAGAAATCGGTAAGCATTGAAAGGGCATCTGCTGCCTTAGATTTGACTAAGTTTGTACGGGTCTTGTGAGTACCAGGGGGCCGAGCTCAGTTCGGTATTAAGTAATGACAGTTCACGCTTCGAATATTCGAGCATCCAGAGAGATTACGCCACTTTCAACGACTGGTAACCTTCGCAAGCGTGGTATCTACGCGCGGGTCGTTAAGCGCATATTCGATCTGACACTGATCATTGCATCCCTGCCCTTCGTACTGCCCTTCCTTCTTCTGATCTCGATCCTGATCTTCGCCAGCGATGGCCATTCGCCAATCTTCCGGCAAGAGCGGATCGGCCTGTTTGGCAAGCGCTTCAAGATCTGGAAGTTCCGCACAATGGTGCCGAACGCCGAGGAATTCCTGGAAAAGCATCTGGAAGAAAATGAAGGCGCTCGCGCTGAATGGGACGAAAAGCAAAAACTGAAGCACGACCCGCGCTGCACCTCGATCGGTCGGATTTTGCGTCGCAGCTCGCTGGATGAATTGCCCCAGTTGATCAATGTTCTGACGGGTGAGATGTCACTGGTCGGCCCGCGTCCGATGATGCCCAACCAACAGGCCATGTATCCCGGTCACGGATACTATCGCCTGCGTCCTGGCATGACCGGCAGCTGGCAGGTGTCTGCCCGCAACCAGACAACATTCGCTGACCGCGCCCGGTTCGACGACCTGTACGAGCAAGAGCTCAGCCTCTCGGAAGATGTCGCCATTGTGCGCAAGACCTTCGGTGTCGTTCTTCGTGGCACAGGCGTGTAACGCACACAGTGTGTGAAATCTAATTTACTGGCTGAATTAACGCGCGCCTGTTAAAATCGCGCGCGACCTATATTCATTGGAGTATCGTTGTATGACTGGCTTGTTGCGCCTGGGAATTTTCGCACTCGCATTGACGGCACTCGCAGCCTGCGACTCGGCTGAAGAACGGGCGGAAAAGCATTTCCAAAACGCCCAGGAGCTTTTGGCAAAGGGCGACACGCAACGCGCCATGGTCGAATTCCGCAATGTATTCTCGTTGAACGCTGCGCATCGCGAAGCGCGATTGGCCTATGCCGAGACGGCGCGTTCCATTGGCAACGTGTCGGAAAGCTACTCAAGCTATCTGCGCATCGCGGAACAGTTTCCCGATGACATGGCCGTCCGGAAAACGCTGACCGAAATGGCGATTCTGGCGCAGAACTGGACCGAGGCTGAACGACACGGCAAAGCGATCCTGGCTTCGGCGGACGACATCGACGGCCAGGAGATCCCGTTGCTCGCATTGGAATTCCGCCAAGCGGTCATCGACAAGGATGCCCCGAAGATCCGCGAACTGACCCGCAAGACAGAAGCCTTGCGAAAGCAGAACCCAGACAGCGAAATCCTTGGCCGCATTCTTGTGGAAGGCTATTTGCAGGCTGGCGAAATCGACAAGGCACTGGAAATCACGGACGCCACCATCGCTGCCAATCCCGATGACAGCGCGGCCTATCAGGTCAAGGCTACCTTGCTGGTCAGAAAGCGGGACTTTGATGCGCTCGAAGACCATTTGCGCGTAACCATCGCCCGGTTCCCCGACGATCGCGACACGAAAGAAACGCTGATCCAGTTGTTCGCTCAAAAAGGCGCTGCTGATGACGCCGAGGATTTTCTGCGTGAAGAAGTCGGACGCGCCGAGAACAAGCGCGCCGCGCATATTGACCTGATTACCTTTATCCGGCAGGCGAAAGGCGCCGAAGCCGCCTTGGCCGAAATCAATGTGGCAATTGACCAATACGAAAACACCGAAGTGCTCTTGGCCTTGAAGGCGGGAACCGTCTTTGAACTCGGCCGACCGGACGAAGCGGTTACGATCCTGCAATCGGTCATCGACAACGCTGAACCCAGCGACGAAACGGACCGCTTCCGTGTGACACTTGCCAAGATCCTGGTTTCTACGGGTAACGAGGTCGGCGCGCGCCAATTGGTCGAAGCCGTTCTGGCCCGTGACCCAAACCAGGTTTCGGCTTTGAAGATGTCGGCCACCTGGTTGATAGAAGGCGACAAGGGGGACGAAGCCATTGGCGTGCTGCGCCGCGCGTTGGACCAGGCTCCGCAAGACGCCGAGGCCATGTCGCTTATGGCAACGGCGCACGAACGAAATGGCGATGCTCAGCTTGCGCAGGATCTTCTGGCCATGGCGGTCGAGGCCTCGGGCAACAAACCCGCCGAAAGTCTTCGCTTTGCCCGTCTGTTGATGGCTCAAGAACGGTATTCTGCGGCGGAAGATACACTGATCAAGGGTTTGCGCACCCAGCCCGGTCACCGCCCCATGCTTGTCTTGTTGGGGCAAGTCTATCTCAAGACGTCGGACTGGTCGCGCGCGCAGGGCGTCGAAAACGCGCTACGCCGTCTGGATACCGATATCGCGACCCTTGCCGCCGATGAGCTCAAGTTGAAGATCCTGCATCTGCGCGAAGGCCGCGCAAAAAGCCTGGCCTATCTGGAAGACCTTGCCGAGGCAGATGATGGAAACATTGCTGCAAAAGTCGCCCGTATTCGTGCCCGTCTTAGCGACGACCGTGGGGATGAGGCGGTCGAACTGGCACGTAACCTGGTAGAGGAAATGCCGGGCAATACGCGTGCGATTTTGGCTCTTGGCAATACCCAATTCTCGACCGGTGACCTCGCCGGGGCGGAAGCGACCCTGAGACCCGAGTTCGAAATTACAACCGATCCAAATATCGTCCTGCAATTTGCGCGTGTTCTCGGCGCACAGGGAAAATCCGACGATGCACAGGACGCTATCGAACAGGCCTTGGTGCGCATGCCGGACAGCCCGGATCTCCTTTGGGCGCAAGCGTTGCTGTTAGAGCAACAAAACCGCATCGATGAAGCGATTGCCGTTTACGAAGGGCTGTATGAAAAAAACAGCAACTCTTTGATTGTTGCCAACAACTTGGCAAGCCTTCTGGGCACATACATCGACGATCAGGCCAGTCTTGACCGCGCCTTCGCTGTGGCCCGTCGCCTGAAAGGTACAACCGTGCCGCCTTTCCAGGACACTTACGGTTGGCTCATCTTCCGCCGGGGCAATGTGGAAGAGGCGCTGACCTATCTACGGCCTGCCGCGGCCGTTCTGGATCGCGATCCGATCGTGCAATATCACTTTGGCCGCGCCCTGGAAGCCAATGGCTTTGAAGCCGAGGCGCTGCCCGCCTACGAAGCCGCAGTGTCGCTTGCCGGAGAAGACGATCCAAGGCGTCAAATCAAAGATGCCATTCAACGAATTCAGGCCCTGTCGGCCAAGGCTGAAGAGTGACCTAAAGGCATCGGTCGACGCCCACGTCTTAACGAGTCGATAATAAGGCTAAGGGATCGTAATAAAACGCTTTAAAACTGGCTATCGCGCGCACGTTAGTGCTATGTTATGCCTTAAGGGAAGGTGGAATCATGAAAAAGTTACTTGTTGCATTAGCCTCGATGTTTATCGCCACAGCTGCCGTGGCCCAGTCGGGATACCAAATTCAGCCCGGAGACACTCTCCAGGTAGAAGTTCTCGAGGATCCCTCGCTGAACCGTTCTGTTCTGGTATTGCCGGACGGAACGATCTCGTTTCCATTCGCAGGCAGCGTAAGTGCAAGTGGCCGTTCGGCCGGCCAGGTTGGCAGTGCCATTAAATCCGGGATTGCCTCGAACTTCGCTTCCGAACCAAACGTCTTCGTGACGGTTCAGTCGTTGCGGACAGCGCCGATCGGCTCGGGTCCGGCACGTATCGACGTTTACATGATCGGTGAAATTGCTGCGCCCGGCGAAAAGCGCCTGGGTCGCGGAACCACACTGCTTCAAGCTCTCGCTGAGACAGGCGGGTTTACCAAATTTGCGGCGACAAAGCGTATTGTATTGCGCCGCACAGACCGGCGGACCGGCGAACAGACCGTTTCGCGCATCAATTATAAAGCAATCGCGGACGGGACTTCGGTTGGCAACGACATCGTTCTTCGTGACGGTGACGTGATCATCGTACCCGAGCGCCGCCTCTTCGAGTAGTAAGGCTGAAATGACAAATTTGCGGACGGGTCTCTCACGAACTACAGCCCTCACGCTCTCGATAGCTGCCTTGGCCGCTCCTGCCCTCGGGCAGGAGGGTCCGGGACGTCAGGGTGTGCTTAGTTTTTCTCAAGGTTTCGAATTCTCCGACAACCCGGGTCTGATTACCTCCCCTACGGGAGACAGTCTGATTTCGCGGACAGCAGTGGATTTGACCCTGAGCAGTGAGACCCGTTCTCAAAGTCTCAGCTTTTCTATTGGATCGGAAGTTGTCGGCGACATCTTCGGTGAAACAAGCGACGATTTTGATCTCGATAATTCGCGGGCCTCGGTGACGTATCGCCGTGAGGGCGCCAATAGCGAATTCAGCTTTTCGGCCAGCTTCCGCGATCTCGATCTGGATGACGAAGTTTTCGATACCGGAAGCGAATTCATCATCGACACAGGCTCACTGGAAACCACCCGGTTTCGGACCGAGCTTCGCACAGGTATCGAAGGCCCCTTTGGCCTGCACCTGCGCGCAGGCCACACGAAAGACGACTATACCGGCACGGTTGATCCCGATCTGGTCGATCAAACCAACGTCAGCCTTGACGCAACTGCCAGTTTCCGCGTGCAACCCGATTTGTCGTTCCGGGCCATTGCCGGCCTAAGCGATACGGACGAAGACGCAGGCGACGAAACCAAAGACACCTATATCGGCGTCGGCGTTCAGGGCGAAACCGCCGGTGGTTTGTCTTACGTCAGCGACTTGTTGTTCGACCGTTCGGAAACCAACGGCTCGGTGACCGAGGACGGTATCGGACTTGAAATCGGCGTCGTTCAGGCCCGTGCGGACGGCAACATTTCCATCGATCTGGCCAGCCGCGTTGACGAAACCGGTCGCCGCACATCGGCCGAAGTGGGCCGCAGCTTTGATATGCCGGATGGAAGCCTGGCGTTTTCGCTGGGTGTTGTTGACCAGGAAGGCGACTCCGACCTTCATTTGATTGGCGGTCTGAACTATTCGCACGAGACCAAGCGTGGCAACCTCACGGCGACCCTGTCGCAAGGCGCCACGACCAGCGGCGGTGCTGCCGTCATTAACACCGGTCTCTCGCTGGCCTATGCGGAAGACATCAACGCCGTATCTGGCTGGCAAGCCCGGATCAGTTATTTCGACAATGATGAGCTTGGAAGCGCGGACGACGACAATCGCACCTCTGCTAGCCTGGCCTATTCACGCGAACTGACCAAGGACTGGGATCTTCGGGCTGGCCTCGAGCATCAGCGGATCAGCGAAGCCGGGTCCAGCGATCGTTCGTCGAACACGGTGTTCTTCAACTTTGAGCGCGACATAACCTTCGGGTTCTGATCGCATGACAGAGGATCCTCTGGATCGGCGGGCCGATACGGATTCCGTCTCGGAAAACCTGCGTCCACTCGTGATCCTTATCGGACTTTGTGTGCTGATCGAGGCCGTCCTGACACTTGGCGATGCCGGTGCTTTCGGCCTGTCACGGTTCCGCGCACGGGTCTATGAATTCCTTGGTTTCTGGGCCGGGCTTTTGGATGATTGGCGCCCCAACTATCCCATGCAGCCCGGACTGATGTTTCTCACTTACGGCTTTCTGCACGCCGGGCTGTGGCACCTGGCGCTGAATATGGTGACGCTGTTTACACTGGGCCGCGCCGTTCTGGCACGGATCAACGGGTGGCGATTCATGTTGCTCTATGGTGCGTCGATACTGGGCGGCGGCGCCGGCTTTGCGCTTTTGTCCGACAGTTATCGCCCCATGGTCGGCGCGTCCGGGGCGCTGTTCGGACTGGCCGGAGCGGTGTTGGCCTGGGAGTACATCGACCGGTTCACCTATCGTCAACGACTTTGGCCCGTGGCACGGGCAGCGCTGTTGTTGGCGGCCCTGAACGTCGCGCTTTACTATGCCATGGATCGCCTGCTCGCCTGGGAAGCCCACCTTGGCGGGTTCGTCGCGGGATGGGTGATGGCCTTGTTGCTTGATCCGCGCAGCCGCGCCTAGGACGCCAGTTCGGCCTCGGCACGCAGAAAATCCGCCTCGGTATCGATGTCAAGCGACCGCCCTTCGGGCATGACAACGGCACCGATACTGTCAGTCACGAATCCCTGATTTTCCAAAAACCAATCTTTATCAAACACATAGGCCGCCCCGTTTGGCCGCATGACAGGCGGCAAGGATTGCCGGTTGGAAAAGCAAAACGCAGGCTCGCGCATAGGTTCAAATCGATCGCCGTCCATCGTGCCGTATTTCAACACGGCTGGATTGGTCGGCGTCACGGTCTTCACAAGGTCGAAGCGTCCCGTTTCATGCAGGTTGATCGCTTGGCGGATATCTCCGGTCGACCGCAGCGGCGACGTCGCCTGAAGCAAGACAACACGGGCAGGTCCGGGCAGGCTCTGCAATGCGTGGATCAAAACCGGCGCCATGGGCGTTTCGTCCCGACAAAGCGCATCCGGCCGCTTCAGAACACTCATATCCGCAGTCACCGGTGCTGCAAGAATCTCGGCTGCGTCAGTTGAAACCAGAACCTGCGAAGCGCCCGCTGCGCGCCCCTGCTCCACGGCCCTTTCCCACAAGGGCACCCCCGCCAGTTTGCAAAGGTTTTTCCCCGGCAATCCTTTCGAGCCTGCACGAACAGGGACAATGGCGATCAGATCCATGATGACTCCGTTTGAAATGGCAAGCTCACCCCTTTGGGCTATCACCCACCCTTGCGCGCGTCCAGCAAGGGCATCACTGCCGCAACGATCCGGTCCGAAGCCCCCGCATTCGCGGCGTGAAAGGTCGCGGCTCGGCGTGTTCCCGTGCCAAGCGTCGCCAGGATATCCCGCGCCAGATGCGACCCCGTTTCCGAAACCGTCAGGACACCGGCCGCCTGGGCTTCGACCGCCGGAAATTCAATGGTCCAGACATGTGGCCCGGTGACGACGGGCTTACCCAGGGCAAGGGGTTCGATGACATTGTGCGCCCCGGCCTCGACGAAACCGCCACCGACCACCACGGCCTGAGCCTGGGCGAGGTAAAAGAACATCTCGCCAAAGGAATCTCCGACCAGAACGTTGGTGTCGTCCAGATTGCCGATTGCCGTCAGCGCCGCGTCAAATACATCGCTACGCCGGGCGATGCGAAAGCCCTCGCCAGCCAGCATTTCCGCCGTGTCAGCGAATTTTTCCGGCGCACGCGGCACCCAGATCACCAGATCAACCGCATCGTCGGCCAACAAGTCGCGCACCGCGTCGACATAAATCGGTTCCTCGCCTGCAACCACGCTGGCCAGCGTCACAACGCGTCGACCAGAAAAGGCCCTTTGCGCAGCATCCAACAAGGTGTCTTTCGGGGGGATGTCAAACCGGGTCTCACCGACAACACGCACATCCGTCGCACCCAATGCACGAAACCGGGCTGCCATGGGCTCGGACTTGGCAAAGACCGCAGCGGCCCGGGCCACGGGATGACCAACCAAGGTAGCCATGCGTCGCGCACGCGGAAAACTTTTTCCCGGAACCTGGCTGTTGGCCAAGCTAAGGGACACCCCCGCCATACGCGCCGCTTCGATCATTCCGGGCCAGAACTCCATCTCCATGACCAGGCCGACACGCGGTGTGGTTTGTTCAAAAAATCTTTGCCAATAGCTGCGCAAATCCACCGGAGCATAACGCGCGGCCATCCGACCCGCGGCAATCTCGGCTGCAAATTCCGCCTCGGCCCGCCGCCGCCCTGCGGGGGTGGCGTGAGTCGTGATCACCTTTTGCCCCCGGCCCAGGAACGCGCGCACCATGGGTTCGGCGGATGTCATCTCGCCAAGCGACACGGCATGTACCCAGACGTCGGCATCAAAGGCAGCCCCCGCCCCACGTCTTTCGTCCAGATGCGCGCCGTAAAGCGGGTCTTTCCCGGCGCGCTTTCGGAAATAAAGCCAAACCAACGGCAGGCAAAGACGCAGCAGCGCGGAATACGCTGCCAGGAACAGCCGATAGCGCAGCCCAGCCGGGCCTGGTGGGGTCAGGTCATCCATGTGCCGCACCGAATCTTGAAACCGGGGCTAAAGCAACCCCTCATCGCACGATGCGCGACATCCGGCAGGACGCGAACAAAGGGGTTTGCCGCTCCTCGCTGCAAGGATTAGACCAGAAGACAGGAGGCAGCACCCATGCAGATCGCACATCGAAAAATCGGCCCCGACCAGCCGCCATTGGTTATCGCCGAAATCGGCATCAATCACGGCGGCGACCTGGACACCGCCCGCCACATGGTGACGCTTGCGGCAAAGGCCGGGGCAGAAATCATCAAGCACCAGACCCATTTCGTCTGGGACGAAATGACCGAAGAGGCCAAGGGTATCCTGCCTCCGAACGCAGGCGGCAAGTCGATCTGGGAGGTCATGGAGGACTGCGCGCTTTCGCCCGAAGACGAGATCGCGCTGATGAAACACGCCAAGGATATGGGCCTTATCTATATCTCGACCCCTTTTTCGCGGGCTGCCGCCGACTGGCTGGACGACAGGGGCGTGCCCGCGTTCAAGATCGGCTCGGGCGAGGCCGACCACCTGCCGCTGGTCCGCCACATCGCGGCCAAGGGCAAGCCGGTGATCCTGTCGACAGGGATGCAAACCATTGAAACAATTGGCCGTTCAGTTTCCATTCTGGACGACGCCGGAATCGACTACGCCCTGTTGGAATGCACCAATCTCTATCCCTCTCCGCCTGAGATCGTCTCGCTGAAGGGGGTCACCGACTTGAAAAGCGCCTTTCCCGGCGCCGTCGTCGGATTCTCGGACCATTCGATCGGGCCGGACATGGCGCTGGCCTCGGTCGCGCTTGGGGCGTCGATCCTGGAGCGGCATTTTACCGACACGCGGTATCGCGACGGCCCGGATATTTCCTGTTCGATGGACCCCGCCGAGCTGCGCCACCTGATCGACCGAAGCCGCGAAATCTGGATCGCGCTGCACAATGACAAACGACGCACTGGCCCCGAAGAGGCCGTCTATCGCTTTGCGCGCACCAGCGTGGTGGCCGACCGGGATCTGCCCGCGGAACACGTGATTGAAGAGGCTGATATCTGGGGCCGCCGCCCCGGTTCGGGCGAGATCGCGGGCTACGACTTTGACAAGGTTGTTGGCAAACGCCTGACACGGGCAGTCAGCCGGAACACCCAGTTGAAATGGAGCGATTTGAAATAAGTTATTGCGCCGCGCTGTTGCGCGTCGCGGTGACGGAGGGGCGCTGCCCCTCCGAACCTCCCCGGAGTATTTTTGAAAAGAAGAAGGCATGATGTTTTCAAAGTCCGAGATAGAAAGTGCTCATCATCTCGTGACGAGCCAAATGGCGCCAACACCGCAATACGCCTGGCCGCAACTGGGGGCGCGGCTGGGCTGCACCGTCTGGGTAAAACATGAAAACCACACGCCCACGGGATCGTTCAAAGTGCGCGGTGCGATTACTTTTGCCGATTGGTTGGTCCGCATGCATCCCGACAGCCCCGGCATTATCACCGCAACTCGCGGTAACCACGGCCAGGGACAGGCCCGCGCAGCGCGCGCCGCGGGACTGCGCGCGGTCGTTTATGTACCCCATGGCAATTCGGTCGAAAAGAACGCGGCAATGCGGGCCTTTGGTGCCGAACTTGTCGAGTTTGGCACGGATTTCGACGCGGCCAAGGAAGAGGTGTTTCGCGTGGCTGAGAAGGAGGGACTGACCTTTGTGCCGCCGTTCCATCGCGAGTTGGTTCGCGGCGTGGCGACATATGCTTATGAGCTTTTGACACAACGTCCGCAGATCGACACGCTTTATGTGCCGATTGGCTGTGGATCGGGCATTTGCGGCTGTATCGCCGCGCGCGATGCCCTTGGATTGGGGACGCGCATCGTCGGCGTTGTCAGCGCGAATGCACAGACTGCGAAACTATCGGCCGAAGCAGGGCGATTGGTTGAAACCGACAGCGCCCGAACCTTTGCCGATGGCATGGCGGTGCGCGTTCCGGTCGCCGAAGCGTTGAAGATCTATGGCCAGGGAGCCGAACGGTTTGTCACGGTATCTGACACCGACGTCGCTGAAGCAATCAGGGTCTATTACCGCGACATCCATAACCTTGCCGAAGGGGCGGGTGCGGCGGCGCTGGCGGCCTTGATGAAAGAGGCCGAGGACATGCAGGGCCGCGAGGTGGGGGTTGTCCTGACCGGCGGTAATATCGACGCCGACTGGTTCGCGACCGTTCTTCAGGGTGGCGTGCCCCGGGTCTAGGCTCAGTCTGCTTCGACCATATGAACCTCTGGCAGCTCGGTGCACCAGAATTCATCGAGAGCAATCCAAACCTTGTCACCCGCCGTGGCATGTATGGTGACCTCACCCGGAGTGCTGGTGATGATTTCGGGCGACAGAATGTTGAGAAAAGCGGCGAACATTTCGGCTGTCAGGCACATGGTGACCCCTGTTCAACGGTGGTCCTCCCTTGCCGTAACATTCTGGCCCTGGGTGCAAAAGATACCAGAGAAAGCCTGGTTTTCGAGATCGGAACTGGCGCATTCAGATGTAAAGAAAGCCGTTTTCAGCAAAACTGCCCAAGAAAAAAGCGCGGCACCAACAGCGCCGCGCTTTGATCAGTCTTGACGATCGGGCGAAGATTATTCTTCGCCGCCTTCGCCTTCAGCGTCACCGGCTTCGGCCGCATCATCCGCAGCGTCGTCGTCTTCATCGTCGGCAGCAGCCGCCAGACCCGACGGGGCCTGGATGTTGGCGATCACGAAGTCGCGGTCGATGGTCGGCGTTGCGCCTGCAGGCAGATCGACCATGGAAATCGTGACTGTGTCGCCGATCTCCAAACCAGCCACGCTGGCGATGATGTGCTCGGGGATGTCGCCCGCAGTCACTTTCAGTTCGACTTCGGGGCGAACCATGGTCAGCACGCCACCCTGGCGGATGCCGGGACAATCGTCTTCGCCTTCGATTTCGACCGGAAGGAACAGTGCGATTTTCGACGTCCGCTTTAGGCGCATCAGATCGATATGCGTCGGCAAGTCCTTGACGACATCGCGCTGCACACCACGGCAGATCACGCGCACGTCTTCGTGCCCGTCAACTTTGAGGTTGAACAGCGTTGCCAGGAAACGGCCCTGCTTCAGCTTCTTGAACAGCACGTTGTAGGGAACGTTGATCGCAAGCGGGTCTACGCCGCCGCCATAAACGATGCCAGGTACGAGCCCATCTCTACGAGCTTGACGAGCGGCCCCCTTGCCTGTCCCCGTCCGTACCGTGGCGTTAAGATCCGGAATCTCTCCAGCCATAGGTATTCTCCAAATTTTAAGTTCCGGGCGGCCTCCAAGGGTGTCCGCCCACGAAGCGCGGGCTATAGACGGGAAATGGCCGAATGGGAAGGAAAAAATGCACATTGAGGCAAGGTCTGGCCGGGGCGGACAAATGCCACGGCAGGTCCGACGTGCGACCCGGTGACGCCGGCCCTCCTCAGCCGAGCCAGACGTCCAGGAACAGCATGACCACCAGACCGACCGCCAGGCCCAATGTCGCCTTGTTCTGGTGACCCGAGCGATGGGTCTCGGGGATGATTTCGTGACTGATGACGTACAACATCGCACCCGCTGCAAAGGCAAGGCCCCAAGGCAATACCGGCTCGGAAAAGGCCACGATGCCGGCGCCCAAAAGCCCGCCGATCGGCTCAACCAGTCCGGTCAGCGCCGCGATCCCCCAGGCGCGCAGTTTGCTATAACCCTCACCCAACAGGGCCACGGCCACGGCCAGACCTTCGGGGGCGTTTTGCAGACCAATCCCGATTGCCAGGGGCATCCCACCTGACATGCCGTGCGCCCCAAAGCCGACGCCGACGGCCAGGCCTTCGGGGAAATTGTGGATGGTGATAGCAATGATGAACAACCAAACCCGGCGCAGCGACGCCGCCTCAGGGCCTTCACGCCCGGATGCAAAATGTTCGTGCGGCAAAAGCTCGTTCATCAGGTGGACCGCCCCCATGCCGATCAGGATCGACACACAGGCGATCGCTGCCGGAGCAGCACCATCGCCAAAAATCGCCTCGGCGGCATCAAGGGACGGAATGATCAGGGAAAAGAACGACGCCGCCAGCATCACGCCGGCGGCAAACCCCAGGGACATATCACGGAATTCCCGCGTGGGCGTCTTGCCGAACAAGATTGGCAAGGCTCCGAACGCGGTCATCAATCCCGCAGCCAGGCTTCCCAAAAAGCCCAGCATCACTGGCGACATCGTTTCCATCCAAAAGCCCTCAAATTTTCGTCTAAGCCCGGACCATAGTGGAATTTTTTCGAACTGAAAGACCTCGCTTGCCAGGTCGGATGACGCAATATAACATATCCATTATGGAACGACTCGGTTATACAAGTGATACGCCCCAGTTGGATGCCATTTTCGCGGCACTGGCAGATCCGACGCGGCGGGCCATTCTTGCGCGGCTAAGCAACGGAGAAGCGACGGTCAACGAAATCGCGCGGCCCTTCCAGATTAGCCAACCCGCTATCTCGCGGCATCTCAAGGTACTGGAAAATGCTGGCCTCGTTACGCGAGGCTCTGATCGCCAGACACGCCCTGCCCGGCTGAACGCTGGCCCTATGAGCGAAGCGGTCACCTGGCTGGAAGAGTTTCGCTCTCATTGGACCGAACGGCTGGACCAATTGGATCAACTGCTAAACGAATTGAAAAAGGAACAAAAATGACCCTTCCCGTTTTCGTCTTGAAACGCACGTTTGACGCCCCTCGCGACCTGGTGTGGCGCACCTGGACCGATCCCGACCTGGTCCAAAGATGGTATGGCCCCGGTGTCGAAACCGTGCTGCACGAATTCAATCCGACACCCGGTGGTCTGTGGTTGAACGAGATGCGCATGGGCGACAATTCCATGTATCAGCGGACCGAATTCACCGAAGTCGAGCCGCCGTCCAGGCTGGTCATGCTGATGTCAAACAGCGATGCCAACTGGGAACCCGCCGACAGTCCGATGAACCCCAATTGGCCGCGCACGTTGCTGACAACCATCACGCTGACCGAAAACGGCGATCAGACGGACATGGTTCTGGAATGGGCGCCCCACAACGCCACCGACGATCAGATCGAAGCCTTCCGCGCTGCTCTTGGTGATCTCGACAAAGGTTGGGGCGCTGGCATGGACATCGTCGCCGAAATTCTGGCCGAGCTGCAAAGCTGATCGAAAAACGCTCTTCGGCTGGAAAGTGGGTCAGCCCGCCGGGTCGAAGAGCGTATAATTCGCCTCGATGGCGCCATAGGCGCAATTGGCTTCCAGCAACGCTTCGTGGATCTGGGCCGGGGTGTCGTCAGACAGGCTTTGCAGCTCAAGATAATTCGCTGACACAGTGTCCAGCACAGGATTATCCGGGTCAGACAGGTCCCAGGTCACAAAGCCGCAGACCAGGTTCTTGTTGCCGTCCCATGTTCCCATGAAGTCGACCGAGCCAAGGAAACGGTCCACCGGGTACCAGCTGATACGATAGCCCGTCAGATGATGCACAGGGCCTTTTTCGGTAAGAGGGCTGGCTTTTGCCCCGCCCTCAAAACGCGCCTTGATCTCAAACTGAGGGAGCTGGATGACAGGTGTTTTGCGCGGCTCTGTTTGCCCATCTGCCTCCACGGACAAGAACAGCTCGGTCGTGGCGGCCACGATCACAGCGGTTTCTTTCGGGAATTCGACGGTCGCATCAACGCTGACGTTTGTCTGCGCCCAAACCGGCACAGCAAAAGCACCCGCCAGGGCGGCTACTTTAAGCATGGTCAATCGTTGAACGCGTGTACTCATAATAATGACACGCTAGCCCCGCGCTGGGATTGCGGCAAGATCATGGCGAAAAACAGTCTGATTTCGGGCCCAAAACGCGACTTCTTTGCATCTAATGGAAACAGTTCAGGGATAGCCCGTATTCTGTTGCCGAAAGATTAACAAGGTTACGCGAAGTCGCCGGAAAACCCTTTGGGAACCAAAAGTATGTCCCGGTCGACATCCTTGATGTCGCGTTTGCCGCAAAACGCCATGGACAGATCCAGCTCTTTGCGGATCACCTCCAGGGCGTCGGTGACCCCGGCTTCGCCTTTTGCGCCCAGACCATAGACCATCGACCGGCCGATCATCACGCCTTTCGCACCCAGCGCGACCGCTTTCAAGACGTCCTGCCCCGACCGGATACCGCCATCCATCCAGACCTCGATCTTGTCGCCCACGGCCTCGACGATCGGCTCAAGCGCCTTGATCGACGACAACGCACCGTCAAGCTGACGGCCGCCGTGGTTCGACACGACAATGGCATCGGCCCCGATCTCGACCGCCTTCCTGGCGTCCTCGACCTCCATGATCCCCTTCAGGATCACCTTGCCGCCCCACATGTCCATCAACTGCTTGATGCGATCCCAGTTCAGCGAGGGATCGAAGGCCTCTGCCGTCCATGACGACAGCGAGGCGGGATTGCTGACCCCATCGGCATGACCAACGATATTGCCAAAGAACCGACGCTTGGTCCCCAGCATCTCAAGCCCCCAGGGCACCTTGGTCGCCAGGTTCGCCATCGACGCCAGCGTGAACTTTGGCGGAGCCGACAGACCGTTTTTCAGGTCCTTGTGACGCTGGCCCATGATCTGAAGATCGACCGTGATGACAATGGCCGAACAATTCGCCGCCCGCGCCCGGTCCATCAGCCGCATCATGAAATCGTCGTCCTTCAGGGTGTAGATCTGGAACCAGAACGGCTTGGAGGTATTTTCGGCCACGTCCTCGATCGAACAGATCGACATGGTCGAAAGCGTAAAGGGAATCCCCGCCTTTTCGGCCGCCCGCGCCGCCTTGATCTCGCCATCCGCGTTCTGCATGCCCAAAAGGCCAACCGGCGCAATCGCGACGGGCATCGAGACGTCTTGTCCGACCAACTGCGTCGCCGTCGTGCGCCCCGCCATATCCACGGCGATCCGCTGACGCAGACGAATGTCGGCAAAGTCAGACGAGTTCTCGCGGAACGTCTGCTCGGTCCACGACCCGCTTTCGGCGTAGTCATAGAACATCTTGGGCACGCGACGTTTGTAGATGCGGTGAAGGTCGGCGATTTCAGTGATGACAGGCACGGCGGTTTCTTCCCGGTTCAACGTTGCTCAGGTGTTACCAACCCCCTGCCCCGGCGGCAATGCGAACTTCCATCCTCAGCTTTTACAAAAGGGATACAAAACCGTTACGCACCGGTCACCTCCTATGGGCAAACCCGCACGTGAACAAAAACGTGGGGACATCACATGACACGACTACCACTCGCGGCCTCGCTGCTGGCGCTTTCCGCCACCGGCGCGCTGGCCGAGATGAACTTCAACCGCATCGCCTCTTTCCCGGTCGCCCTGAACATGGCCGAGGGCGAGGATATGAACCGCGAAACCTCACCCGAGATTATCGCGGCGACAGCGGACGGGATGACACTGGTCTATACCGACAGCCCGCTGGGCGTCCTCGGCTTGGTCGACATCACCGACCCGAATAACCCCGCGCCGCTGGGCAATATCGAACTGGGCGGTGAGCCGACCTCGGTCGCCGTGGTCGGCCCCAAGGCCTATGTCGGCGTCAACACCTCGGAAAGCTTTACCGACCCGTCTGGTCATGTCGCCGTGATCGACATCGCCAGCCGGACCATCGAAGCGACCTGCGACCTCGGTGGTCAGCCCGACAGCGTTGCGGTCGACGGCGCAGGCAGCTTCCTGTCCATCGCCATCGAAAATGAACGCGACGAAGACCTGGGCGACGGTCGCACCGGCCAGATGCCCGCCGGATACCTCGCCATGGTCGACCTGGCCGACAACACGGTCGCCTGCGACACGCTCAAGAAAATCGACCTGACCGGCCTTGCGCTGGTCTCGCCCGAAGACCCGGAACCTGAATTCGTCGACATCAACGCCGCTGGCGAAACCGTTGTCACGCTTCAGGAAAACAACCATCTGGTTGTCGTTGCCCGCGACGGTTCCATCGTCAGCCACTTTTCGGCAGGCGCAGTGGACCTGACCAACGTGGACACCGCCGAAGAACGCGCACTGACCTTTGACGACACGCTTGCGGGCGTCGTGCGCGAACCTGACGCGGTCAAATGGATCGACGACACCCATTTCGCCACCGCCAACGAAGGCGACATGGACGGCGGCTCGCGCGGCTGGACAATTTTCGCCAAGGACGGCAGCGTCGTCTATGACAGCGGTCTTTCGTTTGAATATGCCGTCGCCGAGATTGGTCATTACCCCGAGCGCCGTTCGGGCAACAAGGGCGTCGAGCCGGAATCGGTCACCGCGGCCACCTTCGGCGGCACGCCGATGATCTTCGTCGGCTCGGAACGAGGCTCGGTGGTCGGCGTCTATGACGCAACGACCCCTTCTGCCCCTGTCCTGAAGCAACTCCTGCCCTCGGGTGTTGGGCCAGAAGGCTATGTGACCATCCCGTCGCGCAACCTTCTGGTTTCGGCCAATGAAACCGACCTGATCGAGGACGGCGGCGCCCGCGCCCACGTCATGATCTATGAATACGCGGAAGGCCCCGCCTCCTACCCGATGCTGACGTCGGCAGGGCTGACACTCGATAACGGCGCACCCGTCGGATGGGGTGCAATCTCCGGCATGGTCGCTGACGACGACGGCATGATCTATGCGGTCAACGACAGCTTCTACGGCCTCCAGCCGACAATCTTCAAAATCGACCCCAGCCAGTCGCCCGCCCGCATCGTCGAGGCCATCCGCGTCACCCGCGAAGGCCAACCGGCGCAAAAGCTCGACATGGAAGGTATCGCGCTTGACGGCGATAGCTTCTGGGTTGCCTCCGAGGGCCGCACCGACCGGGTCACCCCGCATGCGATCTACAAAATCGACGCCGATGGTGCGATCGACGAAGAAATTGGCCTGCCGAAAGAGCTGATGACCGTCGAACGCCGGTTCGGGTTCGAAGGGATCACCAAGGTCGGCGACACCCTCTGGATGGCGGTTCAGCGCGAATGGGACGACGACCCCAAGGATCACGTCAAGCTGGTCGCCTATAACACCGAGACCGGGGAATGGGGCGCTGTCCTCTACCCCAAGGCCACGCCGGAAACCGGCTGGGTCGGACTGTCGGAAATCACGGCTTACGGCGACCACGTCTATATCGTCGAGCGGGACAACCAGCACGATTATCGCGCGGTGACCAAGAAGATTTACCGCGTGCCGCTGGCCGAAATGACCCCGGCCGCGCTTGGCGGCGATCTGCCGGTCGCGACCAAGGAACTGGTCCGCGACCTCCTGCCCGACCTGACCGCGACGGGCGGCTATGTTCTGGACAAGGTCGAAGGCCTCGCCATTCAGCCGGACGGCACGGCCTGGGTCTCGACCGACAACGACGGCGTCGACGACCACTCGGGCGAGACGATGTTCTTCTCGCTTGGCCAGATTTGATCACCTGAACCTTCTGTCATGAAGCCAGCGCCCGGGTCCCCCACCCCGGGCGCTTATTCGTTCGCCCAGTTAACCTTTGACCCGCCCTGCTGCCGAACGTTGCAATGCCATACGCTTTGCATACGTTTTGCATACGCTTTGCAGACAGGCGCAGTCGGCCCATAACCCAAAAAATTAACGCGCATGGCAGAAAGACGCGGTCACCTGTCCTCCAAACGCCGCACGTCTCGGCCAAAGTTTTTTAACTCACCCCGCCAAGGATTGACGTCTGGTGCACGTCATACTGATTGTGATGCGCATGGAAACCTCGGACGAAGCATTGGCCAGAGCGGCGGCAGGCGGTGACGCTGACGCTTTTTCTGCAATTGTTTCAAGACACTATGATCGTGTCTTCAGATTGTGTTTTCGCCTGATGGGCGCCCGCGACCAGGCCGAGGACCTGTGCCAAGACATCTGCGCGGCGCTTGCGGCCAAACTGGCGGCCTATCGTGGTGACGCCCGGTTTACGACCTGGCTTTATCGCGTCGTGGTCAACGCCGCCAACGACCGCCGCCGCCGCGCCGCCACCCATGCCCGCGCCGCCGACGGCTGGGGCGAGGTTGAGCAGGCTCGGCGCGCCGAAGCCATTGAAAAGGCGGAGGGTTTGGACTGGCTGACCACCGCCATGCGCGCCCTGCCGGACGAGTTGCGCGACACGGTCGCACTGGTCCTGGACGATGTGACCCACGCCGACGCCGCCCAGATTCTCGGGGTCAGCGAAGGCACGGTAAGCTGGCGCATGTCCGAAGTGAAAAAGCGCCTTCGCGCGCTGAAGGAGGCCGAGAATGGCTGACGAACTGGACGATCTGAAAGCGGCGTTCGACGCCGCAACGCCAATGCCTGGCCCTTTGAAAAAAAGGGATAATATCGCTTTGGCGGAAAAAAACTTTGCCGACCTCCAAGGATCGCGGTCCGGCGCACGTCTCACTACCAAGCGCGGCCCAATGGCCCGCCTTGGACAAGGAGTGATGACGATGTTCCAGACAATGACAACCAAAGGCGCTTTGACTGCGTCGACCGCTTTGGTCGCCGTGGCCGTACTGATCATGTTGCCGGAAGACGCCCTGAAGATGCCCGGCGGTGATGTGGATTTATCTCAGCCAGAACTGAAGGTTACGCCAAAACCTTCAGTTGCCGAAGATGAGCGCGCCGAAGTCGACACCGCTGTGACCCGAAGCGACGACCTGGACGGCGCCCGCGAAACCCGTGGGCGGGACAACCTTGTTGCCGCACCCGTTGAGCTTCAGGATGAAGGCGCCGCCGCATCTATCGGAGCCACCCGACAGTCGACCGAGGCCGAGAGTTTTGCCGCAGGCGACGCGATTGCCATGGAAGAACCCATGATGGAAGCGGCACCAACGCTGTCGCAACTTGTCGCGCCCTCCGATCGCGCGATGATCGCGCCCGCCTCACCTCCGACCGCCAAGCGATTGATTGTAGAGCAGGATCGGATCGCCCCGCTTCCCGAAAGCAACACTGAAACCTTTGCCAACGAGGAAACGTCACCCTTGAAGGTCACCGCCGACGATCCGGTTTCAACCTTCTCGATCGATGTGGACACGGCCTCCTATGCGGTTGTGCGCTCGTCGATCATGGGCGGCCAACTGCCTCCGCGCGACGCGGTGCGTATTGAGGAAATGTTAAACTATTTCCCCTATGCTTACCCGACGCCCGAGGGGCCACACCCGTTTGAACCGACGATCACAGTCACGCCCACCCCGTGGAATCAGGGAACCAACCTTGTTCATATCGGCATTCAGGGCACCCTGCCCGCTGTAGAGGACCGCCCGCCGTTGAACCTTGTGTTCCTCATCGACACGTCGGGGTCGATGCAGGACGCCAACAAACTGCCTCTTCTCAAGCAGTCCTTCCGCCTGATGCTGTCGGAATTGCGCCCCGAGGACGAGGTTTCCATCGTCACCTATGCCGGGTCCGCCGGTCAGGTGTTGGAGCCCACGCCTGCGGGCGAACGCACGACCATTCTGGCCGCTCTCGATCAGCTGCACGCCGGTGGCTCAACCGCAGGTCAAGCCGGGTTGCAACAGGCCTATCAGGTGGCCGAGGGCATGTCCGATGATGGCGAGGTCACCCGCGTGATCCTGGCCACTGACGGGGACTTCAACGTCGGGCTTCACGACCCCGAGGCGTTAAAGGACTTTATCGCCGACAAGCGCGAGAGCGGGACGTATCTGTCTGTTCTGGGCTTTGGTCGTGGCAATCTGGATGACGCAACCATGCAGGCCCTTGCACAGAACGGAAATGGTCAGGCGTCTTACATTGATACCCTCTCGGAAGCACGAAAAGTGCTGGTGGATCAACTGACCGGCGCCCTTTTTCCAATTGCAAACGACGTAAAAATTCAGGTCGAGTTCAATCCTGAAAGGATCGCTGAGTATCGCCTGATCGGGTATGAAACGCGCGCTTTGAACCGCGAAGATTTCAACAATGATCGCGTGGACGCCGGTGATATCGGGGCCGGTCATACGGTGACCGCGTTGTACGAGGTGACTCCGGTCGGGTCGAGCGCCATTCGCACCGGGCCCCTACGTTATGGTCAGCATGATGACGCCGAGACGACTGTCTCCCGGTCCGACGAATTGGGATATTTCAAGTTGCGCTACAAACACCCCGGCGAACCGACGAGCGTTCTGATTGAAGAGCCAATTTACCCCGAGGTTTCAGAAGGTTCCGACGACGTGCAATTTTCAATTGCCATGGCCGGTTTCGGTCAGCTTCTGCGCGACGGCGACTATCTTGGGGCCTGGAATTGGGAAAGTGCGATCGCCCTGGCCTCGACCGCACGCGGTGACGATCCCTTCGGGTATCGCGCCGAGGCTGTGAACCTGATGCGCCTTGGGCAGGCCTTGGACCGGTAGGGTTGCGCCGCCTTGCTGGCGTCGCGGCAAGCGAGAGGGGCGTTGCCCCTCTCGCGCTCTCCCCAGGATATTTTCACCAAGAAGAAAGAGGCGTCACAGTGCAATTGGGCCGGGACGCGGCCCAGCAAGACCCTCCAATTTTCAGTGCGCGGCCTTAACATTACGCAATCGCTCTTTTTCCCGACGTCTGTGCATGCTAGCGAACCTGCATGTGGGATATCTTCCTAAAGACACTGCCTTTCTTTGCCCTGATCGGACTGGGATACGTCTCGGGGCGGACACGCTTTTTCAACGATGAAGCAACGGCTTATCTGACAAAGTTTGTCTTCTACTTCGCCCTGTCGGCGATGATTTTCCGCTTTGCGGCAACCTTGGAAATTTCGCAGCTGTTGGATTGGACCTTTATCACTGCCTATATGGCGGGCTCGGTTGTCGTTTATGCCATTGCCACCGCTGTTGCGATGTCTCGCGGGGTTGGGTTGGCCGAGGGCGCGGTCGAGGCGCAATGTGCGGTGATTGGCAATGTCGGTTTTCTCGGTATCCCGATGTTTGCCTTGTTGTTGGGGCCAGAGGCGACCCGACCAGTGATCATTATGCTGACCTGCGATCTGATCGTCTTTTCCAGCCTCATCGTGGCGTTGATTACGGTGTCGCGTGAAGGACGACTATCGCTTGGCATATTGAAGACGGTTGTGTTGGGGCTGGTGAAAAACCCGATGATCGTCTCGATTGCTCTTGGCATCGTTTGGTCTTCGTGGTCTTTGCCGATGCCCGAACCGATTGACGAGTTCCTGGTGTTGCTTGGGGCGGCGGCGACACCCGGCGCCTTGTTTGCCATTGGGGCATCACTGGCCTCGAAGTCGGCGGAGCGGCTGACGGTCGCGCTTTGGTTGTCTTTGTGCAAGCTGGTGCTTCATCCCGCGGCGGTCTTTGTGACCGCCATACTCATTTGGCCGGTTGACGCCTTTTCGGCCAAGATCATGGTCGCTGCCGCCGCCTTGCCGGTGGCAGGCAATATTTTCATCCTCGCCCAACATTACGGGGTTGCGCCACAGCGCGTCTCTTCAGCCATCCTTGTGTCGACCACCATTTCCGTGGTGACCGTGGCTGCCGTGATCGCCTGGCTTTCCCCGGTTTGACGAAAGGACACATCATGGAAAAGCAATCCGAAAATGCATGCTTTGGCGGCACCCAGGGGGTCTATACCCACGACAGCGCAGCCACGGGCACGCCCATGACTTTTGGGCTGTTCTTGCCGGCCGAAGCCAAGGACGGATCGGTTCCGATCTTGTGGTACCTGTCGGGGCTGACATGCACTCATGAAAACGCGATGGTGAAAGCCGGCGCGCAGGGATGGGCCGCCGAGCAGGGTATCGCGTTGGTGTTTCCCGACACATCGCCACGCGGTGAAGGCGTGGCCGATGACGAGGCCTATGATCTTGGCCAAGGCGCGGGATTTTACATAGACGCGACCGAAGCCCCCTGGGCACATCATTTCAAGATGCAAACCTATGTGCTGGACGACCTGACCGAGGTGCTGTTCTCGAATTTTGCCGTGGACGCGGACCGGCAGGGCATTACCGGACATTCGATGGGGGGCCACGGCGCCCTGACCTTGGCCGCGAAAGCTTCGGGTCGGTTCCGGTCGGTTTCGGCGTTTTCGCCGATTTGCAATCCAACCGCCAGCGACTGGGGACAAAAACAGTTCCAGGCGTACTTGGGCAGCGTCGAAGCGGGGCGTGACCATGATGCAAGCCTGTTGGCAGACAAGCTTGACATGCCGGTTCTGATCGACACGGGCACTGATGATCAGTTTGGTGATCTGTTGAAAACAGAAGCCCTTGCCGAAGCCCTTGCGAAGCAGCGTGCCGAGGCAACCGTGCGTCTGCAAAAGGGATATGATCACAGCTATTTCTTCGTTTCGACCTTCATGGAAGATCACGTGTCTTTCCACGCCGAGGCGCTTTGGTCGTGATCTATGTCGACGCCGATGCCTGTCCGGTCAAAGCCGAGGTCGAGAAAGTGGCGACCCGACGCGGTGTTCGGGTCTTCATGGTCTCGAACGGGGGGATCCGACCGTCGCCAAACCCTTTAATTGAAAGCGTTTTCGTTTCGGAAGGCCCGGATGAGGCGGACAAGTGGATTGCCGAGAATGCGGTCGCGGGCGATGTGGTGGTGACAGGTGATATTCCTTTGGCGGCCAAATGCGTGGCGGCAGGGGCGAAGGTGCTGAAGGCGAATGGCGAAACGTTGAATGAGCGCAACGTGGGCGAGGCCCTGGCGATGCGCGATCTGGCCGCCGACATGAGGGCGGCGAACCCGTTTTCGCAAGGAAGTGGCAAGGCCTTTTCAAAGACCGACCGCTCACGGTTTCTCGACGCCCTGGACCGAGCTCTGAACTAGGAAATCACGTTCCGAACTGAGCGACGAAACAGCTTCTCGCGACCGACCAGTCAGGCTAGACAGGCCAAACGGGAGCATTTTTCGTGCCGAAGATCGATCATCACAACGCCCCTTTGATTGCGGCCGCCTGGGCCGTGTTTGCCGTGCTTTGCTTTTCGACAAACGATGTGCTGGTAAAAGTGATGGCGGGCGGTCTGCCTTTATATCAGGTCATGTTCGTACGCACCGTGGTGGGTCTGATTTTCATCGTTGCGGTGCTTGTGCCCATCACCGGCGAAACCCTGAGAACCACCCGCCTGCGCAGCCACATGCTGAGGGGGCTTTGCGTGCTTTTGGCAAATTTCCTGTTTTTCCTGGGCCTTGCCGCGATGCCGCTGGCGGAAGCAACGGCAATCTTCTTCGTAAGCCCTTTTCTGATCTCGGCATTTTCGTCCTGGTTCCTTGGCGAAAAGGTCGGTCCGCGTCGGTGGTTGGCTATTGCGGTCGGGATGGTTGGGGTCTTGATCGTATTGCGTCCCGGTTCGCAGGCTTTTCAACTTGCCGCTCTGTTGCCATTGCTGGCAGCCGTAGCCTATGCCCTGCTGCACACCATGACCCGTTTTTTGGGCGCGACCGAAAACGCGACCGCCATGGCGTTTTACATTCAGATGACGTTTTTAGCGATTTCGGCCAGTGCTGGGCTTGCCCTGGGAGATGGCCGCTTCGACACCTTTGATCATCCTTCGGCTGAATTTTTGTTGCGGGCCTGGACTTGGCCGACGACCCGCGACCTGATCCTGATGAGCCTGCTTGGCGTGACCTCCTCTGTCGGCGGCTATGCCATTGGACAGGCGTTCCGTAAATCCGAAGCCGCCTTTGTGGCACCCTTCGAATATATCGCCATGCCGATTGCCGTGTTCTGGGGGCTGACGGTTTTTGGAGAATGGCCTGACAACACAGCGCTCGCCGGAATTGCGTTGATCCTTGCCTCTGGCTTGTTTCTGGTGTGGCGCGAGGCCATTGTGAAACGTCGCGCGGCTCTGGACGGGCCTCGACGTCTCTGAAACAACTCCGGTGCGAACGGGAGGCACACAGTCATGATCGAAGCGGTGGTATGGGACATCGGCCATGTGTTGGCCTATTGGGAACCCGAGGCTTTTTACGACCGTTTGATCGGAGAGCCGCTTCGGACGCAACTGTTCGATCAGGTTCCGCTCCACGACATGAACGTTGAGGTGGACCGGGGCGCAGACCTTCTGGGCGCGGTATCGGCACTGGCAAAGACCCATCCGGATTGGTCAGACGAGATCCTTGCCTGGCACGACAATTGGCCTCAAACCTTTCAGCGCCCTGTCGAGGGATCGGCGGAAACCCTGCGGGCCTTGAAGGCAAATGGAGTTCGCTGCGTGTCTCTGACCAATTTCGGGGCGCAGGCAATGGTCTGGGCGAAAGACATCCACCCGGTCCTGCGCGAATTTGACCAGGAATTCGTCTCGGCCGAACTGGGCCTGATCAAACCCGACCCCGCCATTTACGAAGCTGTCGAAAAGGGCACAGGGTTGAGAGGACCGCAGTTGATCTTTACCGACGACAAAAAGGAAAACATCGCGGCAGCGGCGGCACGCGGGTGGAACACGCACCTGTTCGATGGTGCCAGTGGATGGCGCGACCGGCTGACTGCCGAGGGCTTGTTGGCCGACTCGCCCGCATGAGTGCTTTGATCGTCATTCTTGGTCTGCTGGTCTTGCTTGCCGCCTGCCCGCTGATCGCAGAAGCCTTTCGTGCCCCGATAACGCAACGGCTGCAGACCCGGGCGTCGGGCGCCATTGCACATCTGACCCGAGGCGCAACGCATTATCGTTGGGCCGGAAAGGCCGGCGCACCGATCGTGGTCTGCATACACGGCCTTTCGACTCCATCTTACGTCTTCGCAGCGACCGAACGCAGCCTTGTCAGTCTGGGCTATCGTGTTCTGTCGTACGACCTGTATGGGCGCGGACTGTCAGACCGTGTTCCGGGCAGACAAAACATGGTGTTTTTCCTGTCTCAGCTGCGCGAACTCTTGCGCGACCAAGGTATTGATGAGCCCCTGACGGTCCTGGGGTTTTCGATGGGCGGGCAAATCGCGGCGGCCTTTGCGGCAGAAGAACCAGAGCGCGTGAAAAATCTGGTCCTGGTTGCGCCGTCCGGCCTCACGACGTCGCAATCCGTATCAGCAAAGCCGATTTGGCGTGCGCCCTGGATCGGCGGATGGATGATGCGCGTCTTCGGCGGTTGGGCATTGCGACGCGAATTGGTGGAACACCGAACCACCCCCACGGTCATCCCTGACCTGGAAGACCGCCAGGCGGCCGAGACACGCACCCGTGGGTATCTCCCTGCCCTTTTGTCGTCTCGCCGGCACCTGTTGTCGACAACGGCAGTTGCCTATCACAAGCGCATTGTCCAAGCCGATATCCCCGTTCTGGCCATTTGGGGCGCGGAAGATCCGGTCATTCCTTTGTCGGCCATGGGACAATTGGCGCAACTCAACCCCCAAGCCCATCACGCCCAGGTCCCCGGTGCCGGGCACAATATTCTACAAACCCATCCGGCGCAGATCGCTGAAATCTTGCGAAAATTCTTACGCCGGGAAGGCTGAGCGCGGTCATCCCGCCGCGAATACGCGACGTTCTTCACGGATGGGCAGATGCACGATGGCGCTGAATGCCCCCACACCGACACCGACCCACCAAACCAACGTGTAAGTTCCTGAAATGTCGTACATATGCCCGCCCAACCAGATACCGATGAAGGAACCAATTTGATGGCTTAGGAACACGAACCCATAAAGCGTGCCCATGTAACGCAAACCGTACAAGTGGGCGACCAGGCCGCTGGTCAGCGGCACTGTCGCCAACCACAGCGACCCCATAACGGCCGAGAACAGCAAAACACTGGCAGGGGTCACAGGGGCAAGAATAAAGGCTGCCGCGGCCAGGGTGCGTCCGGTGTAGACCAAGGCCAAAAGGTTTTTCGTGGCGAAATACTTGTCCAGCCGACCGGCCGCAAGCACGCCCAATATGTTGAAAAAACCGACCACGGATATGGCAACAGCCCCCAACGTCGAAGTCGATGTAATCCCCAAAGACCGCAACAAACTGCCCTGAGATATTGGTCCGCATGTTTCCGTGATCAGGGCGGGGAAATGTGCCGTCACAAACCCCAGCTGATAGCCGCATGAGAAAAAGCCGACAAAAATCAGGATGAAAGACCGGTCCCTGAAAGCCCGGGACACGACCTCACCCATGCTATCTTGCAGATCGGCTTTTTTCGCTTCGGGCGCCCGTATGGCGGGCAACACCATCAAGACCGCCAGGATCAGCCCTGCAAACACCACGAAAACAGATTGCCAGGGCATATAGATGAACAGAAACTCGGCCAAAGGCGGGCCCACGATTTGCCCGGCCGACCCGGCAGCGGCTGCAATGGCCAGCGCCATTGATCTGTTCTCATCCGATGCGGCGCGCCCCACAATGGCCAGGACGACGCCAAAACCGGTGCCGGCAATGCCAAAGCCAACCAAGACCTCCAGGCTCTGCATGACGTAGGGCGTGGTGGCAACGGACGACAAGACCAACCCAGCGGCATAGAGAACCGCCCCTAGTATCAGTGTTCTTCGATCCCCGATCTTTTCAGCCAAGGCGCCAAAAATCGGCTGCCCAATCCCCCAAAAGAGGTTCTGAATGGCAATCGCCATCGAAAACTCGGACCGGGCCCAGCCGAATTCGTCAGCAATCGGGATTTGAAACACGCCGAAAGACGAACGGATCGCAAAGCTGACCAGCGCGATCAGGCAAGCGGCGACAAGCACAGGTGTCATCAATGAGGCAGAACGTTGCATGGCGCCGATCATCCGTACCGGCACGTGAAGGTCAATTTTGAAATTGTGATGAGAGACTTCGCGTTTCGTGATGCATCAGTCGGGACAAGGCGTCATGAGCCCGGTCAATGCCACTCGGCTTGCTACGGGGATAGGACAAGGCCGGTGATTGTCGCGGGTAACATTCACATGGATGAAAAAGCCGTCCGCCGCAGCCTTGGACTTGCCGTCTACGAACAGACCGATTTCCCATCGGATCGAGCTGTTGCCCAAATTGGCCACGCGCAACCCCGCCTCTATCAACGACGGGAAGTGCATTTCGGCATGATATCGACAGCCGGACTCTGCCACCAGAAAATAGGTTTCACTGGAATGCGGCTCCAAAAGCCCCTTGCTTATCAACCATCCATTCACGGCCGTATCGAACAGAGAGTAATGCACGGTGTTGTTCAGGTGCCCATAGACATCACCATCCATCCAGCGGGTTTGCACCTGGTAGAACGTCGAAAACTCCGAGCGTGTCGAGCGTGAGCGGTCTGGTGCCATTCCGGTCGCTTTCTCTGGATCAGGTCGCCAACATCCGCAGGCCCTTGGTGACATCGGTGCGCACCGCGATGCGCAGGCCCGGTTCATCCCCGGCCCTCAGTGCCGCCAGTATCATGCGATGCGTCTCTGGCGGCGTGCCTTGCCGCATTTTCCCATACAGCTTGCGCATGGTGGGACCCAATTGAAGCCAGACCGTTTCGGCCATTGCCAACATGGCCGGCGCCTGAGCACGAAGATACAGCGCACGGTGAAACTCAAGGTTCCGCCGGATATAGGCCACCGCGTCCCCCTTTGCGACAGCCTCGGCAACGGTTGTATTGATGGCCGAAAGGCGCTCGATCAACGCCAAATGCGCGCGAGGCAAGGCGCGGCTTGCCAATTCTGTTTCGATCAGGGCGCGAAGCGCCGCCAATTCTTCGATGCGTTCGTTGGACAACTCGGGCGTCGAGACCCGACCAGAGGCAGACAAGGACAAAGCCCCCTCTGCCACCAGCCGTCGCACGGCTTCGCGCGCCGGTGTCATCGACACGCCGAAATCCTTGCCGATCCCTCTCAAGGTCATGGGAACGCCGGGTTCCAGCTCTCCATGCATGATCTGCGCCCTGAGCGTGCGATACACACGATCATGGGCGGACGGCAAAGGGTCAGCGGTTTTTTGTAGCATCCCCGATTGTGATCACACGGGGATCAGCGCGTCAATCTGCCTTGAAGCGAAAACGATGCAAACCGCCCCCCTCTTGGCGCAACCAGGCGCGGGGGCCTTCGTAGTTCGGGCAAATTTCTGCAACCAAGCCCCAAAAGGCGGGCGAATGATCCATCCGGTCGAGATGGGCGACTTCGTGCGCCGCCACGTAATCCAGAACATCGACCGGTGCCATTATCAATCGCCAAGAAAACATCAGGTTCCCGTCCTGCGAACACGACCCCCACCGGGATCGCGTGTCGCGCAACGTGATACGTCCAAAATCGCGTCCGATCTCTTGGGCATAGCGATCGACCGCATCCACAAGGCGCACGCGCGCCAGCGATTTCAACAGAGCCATGACGGCCATCCCCGTTCCGCCCTCGGGCGCCGAAACGGACGTCGGCAATAATCGCGCTGCCTTGCCCTTGCCGACGACCACCTGGCGCTCAACTCCTTCCACAGGAATGTGCGTACCGGCGGCCACCCGAACCAAAGGTTTCTGACGCTCCAGGGCTGATGCAATCCATCCCGCTTTGTCGTCGGCAAAGGCCTGCGCCTCGGCCAGTCGCACGCGCGTTGGCAAGGTCAGGGTCACCCGCCCATCCAGCGAGGACACCCGCAGCGACAAACGCCGCGCGCGATTGGAACGGCGCACCTCAATCACAGTCTGCGGATCGCTCGTCAGAGTAATTTGCGTCATGTTGCCATTTGACCTTCCTCAACGCGAAATACCTAGCGGTACGGCCGGAGTTTCGCCAGCATTTCCCGAAAGGCTTTGACAGCAGCGAAAGGTTGTGGCAGGTGGCGCGGCAATCCCTGAGAACGACATGGAAGAGGCGAGACATGCCCAAAGAGGAATGGGGTACCAAGCGGGTATGCCCCGAGACCGGCAAGCGGTTTTACGACCTGAATAAAGATCCGATCATCAGCCCCTATACGGGCGAAGTGGTCGTTCTGGACACGGGCAAAGGCAAGCGCAGCCTTTCTGCGGACAAGCCCGACGCATCTGCAGCGGAAAACCAGACCGACGAAGACGATATCGTTCTCGATGATGACGATACGGATGATGATGTCGATCTGGGCGACGATGTTCTTGAAGACGACGACGACGATGATGTCTCGTTGGAGGATATCGCCGATGTCGCCGCGAATGACGACGACAGCTGATTTTTTGCTTGCGCCAATCTGGCGCAAGCTTTAATGCACGACGGCGCGGAGACATCCGCGCCATCACAGATGGGGCCATAGCTCAGTTGGGAGAGCGCTTGCATGGCATGCAAGAGGTCAGGGGTTCGACTCCCCTTGGCTCCACCATACCCCCTCAGAACGTGAAAAAGTCTTATACACAGTAGGTTGTTAGCCTCCTTTGCGGAGGCGCGTGACACTGTGCATGACACCTTGCATGACACCTGTCAACGCGCTGAAGGTGCGGCCCCGAGCGGCTGCAGATGCAGCGAACGGCAGCTTTGAGCCCTTACCTACCAAGTTGCCGCAGGATGGCGAATGTCCGGCCTGGAATCGGCGGGCAGTAACGTGCCAAAACCAAACGAGGTTTTGCCAAGGGTTTGTGTTACAGCAATTTCAAAGATT
>Ga0209578_10000242_pt1 | contig 87772 bp, 71 predicted proteins | sample tdAd472_FD_187127 | JGI IMG/M metagenome (GOLD analysis project Ga0209578, IMG submission 187127) | Marine sediment microbial communities from the Atlantic coast under amendment with organic carbon and nitrate - tdAd47.2 (SPAdes)... | ecosystem: Environmental > Aquatic > Marine > Coastal >...
CCGGGTGGTTGAGATCTGTTTTCGGGGTCAAATTTAAATGCAATTACTGGGTCAAAATTCGCTGCAAATCAACACCTTTACGGCTATATGGGCAATCTGGCTGCTGCTGTCGTCAGGTATGACATCGTCCGGGCGGATCAGCACCCGCACCGGGGCGCCTGCTGGAAGGCCGTGTTGTCACTCATCCTGCAGCAATCCCTGCTCTTTGCTGACACTCATCGGACCGGCGGCCTTCCCTGCGAGGAACACACCCTCCCCGACAAAGTGCGCAACATAGATGCCGGCCGGATAACCTTCCGGTTATGAAGAAGAATAGCCAGGACCACGGGTTAGTCTTGTATGACATCAGCGGAACGTCCTTATAGGTTCCCTAGAACTCTTTTCCACCACCCACATGACCTTAGCAGGGGATTGTTCAGATTGGACAATATTTTGCTATAGGTTTAGACTTTTTTGAAAAATGGGGAAAATCCATAAAGATGGGGGCTTTGTCATGCGACCTTTTTATACGTCCTATACACTGGGTGACCGAGACTACGACTTCTGCATCGAGAATCTACTTCGAGTCACGCCGCGCTCCGACTCAAACTCCTGAATACATTGAGGTTCCAACTGGGGCTGCACTCTTCCCGAATGAGATTGCATTGCCACCCCGAAAATGGGCTGAGGCACGTTATAACATCGTGCACTGGACCGAGATGCCGCGAGGTGGCCACTTTGCGGCCCTTGAAGAGCCGGAGCTTTATGTAGAAGATGTCCGAGCGTTTTTTGCGAGTCTGCGGTAGCCAAACCGACCGCCTGGCCGAAAACTGAAGCCATAGATTCCCTATAATTCGCAGAATACATTTGCAGAAACTGCAGTCCAAATAGGGGCAGGTTTATTACATTATAAAGGCTCCAAAGTGGTGCCGATTTCGGGCATTGGCAGTCGTGTCGGTGTTGCTGAACTTTAAGGTTGAATTGCAGACAACTAGTCCATCCCTGCCCGTTCCCGCACATAACGAGCCGCCTGTTCGTGGGTGGCAAACCACACGCCATCCCTGGATTTGATATGTTCGATCAGGCCTTCCAGGGCGACCATTCTTGAGCGATGACCGATCACATGGGGGTGCATGGTCAACAGAAACAGGGTGCCTTCTTCCCACGCTGCATCAAACTCGTCAATCCAGACCTGCATGACGTCGCGGGGATTCATGTAGCGGCTGCCCAGGGGATTGAACAGAGGCGCATCGTCGAGGATCCACTCCACCGGCAGTTCCACCAGGCCGGTCGGTTCACCGTCCTGCAGCAGTTCGTAGGGGCGGTCATCGTGCATCAACGAACTCTCGTAAAGAAAACCCATGTCGCGCACGATGCTGAGGGTATTGGGGCTGTGATTCCATGACGGAGCGCGATAACCAACCGGGCGCACGCCGGCAATGGCTTCTATCTCGTCCATGGCCTGTCGTAGCAGTCGTTCCTCAGTTGCACCATCGATAGAAGTATTCAGTTCGTGAATCCAGCCATGCACGCCTATCTCATGGAGCCCGGAAGACTGGATCACTTGTGCCTGCTCCGGGGCCAGCTTCAGACTCCAGGCGGGAAAGAAAAAAGTGGCCGGAATACTTTCCTGGTCCATTAACCGGACTATTCGTGGCAAGGCAACCCGTGCACCGTACTGACCCTGTGATAATGGTCCGATACTGAATTCGCCAGTGCGCAGTCCCTGAATGGTTTCATTATCCACATCGTAGGAAAGCAGAACCGCAACTCGCGCACCGCCTGGCCAGGAGTCCGGGGTCAGGTCACGCCCGGCACGCACCTGATTGACCTGGGAGAAAACAAACTCGTCGGTCCAGTTCCAGGGCTCGTCTGGATTCTGAACCGACTGGGCGATTGCATTGGAACCACTGGCGAGCAAACAAGCAGTCAAGAAAAATGAACTGTTCCGCAGTATGAAGCTCAGGACGGAATTAACGGATTCCATGAAAATTCTCCACAACTGAATGGATTTCAAGTGCATAGATACATCAAATTCGACCAGTTTAATAGCCTGAGGGGTTGTTATTAGGAAAAGTATGCACACATGCCGAATCAGGCTACCATTTGGCTTAGCAGGCTGTTGAAAAACGTGTTGATTTGCATGCTTGACTGACCCGCTCTAGTAAGTTTTTGCATTGAACAAGTGACCCACTGAATTTTACTGATTCCGTGGGATTGAAATGCATATAAGGGGTTAAGCTTAATTACAATTACTGGGTCAAAATTCACTGCAAACCAACAGTAAAGCCTTATATTGCGGCGTCTGGCTATTTGGCATCGGGAAACAGTCCCGGCATCCACCTTCCTGCAAGCGCCGCCGGAAACGCAATCCTAAAAGGAGCGTGTAGGCTCTCGGAGGTTAAAACACCGGCATCAACTAGTCCGGAGATTATACGTCTTGCCTGACGGTCTCCGGTTCCGACCAGTTCAGGGACTTCGCTGCGCGGGAGTTCCCCTCTATACAGTATGGCCTCAAGGACTTTTTCGGCTTTAGGCAGAATAGTCCCGGTTCGTGTTTCTTCTTCTGTCCATTGCAGGATACGGCTACGAAGCCTGTCCGGCTGTACTAATCCTTCCATGAATTCAACCTGGTCGATACAGGTTTGTAAGAAAAAGCGTGTGAATTCGGCCAGAGTCGTTTCGCTCCGGCTGCCACGTCCGTCAAGGTCACCACGGCGCGGCTCATCACAGGCGCGCAGGTGGTCTTTATAGCTCTGTTCCTGCCTTGCAAGGCCGCGCGCGATTGACCAGATTCCGCCTGTATCGAGCGCGTCCCTTAACATCGAGTAAGACATGAGGCGCGCTACGCGGCCATTGCCATCAAGGAAGGGGTGAATCCACAGAAGGCGGTGATGGGCGGCGGCTGATGAGAATATGATCTCCGCCTTGCCCAGATGAGCGTATACCTCTTCGAACCTGGTAAGAAAGCGAGGTAAAGCAGCGGGGCTGATGGCCACATGGTTGCCGACTTTTACATCACGCTCTCTCAGTTTTCCAGGAGTTATCGGAACCCGCTCATTACTCTCCGGGTCTTCTACCCAGAGAAGCTCCTCAGGTAATAATTCACAGAAGCGGCGGTGAATCTCACAAATGCCGTCAGCCGTAGCGGCGCGACCGGCAAGGCCGCCGTCATCGATCCATTTCTGCACAGTGACATGCGCGCGGGCTTCGAGCTGTAAATCCCGTTTGCGCGGTTCATCGCTATAGTCACTGTTCATGGCCCTTTCAATATCGATCGGGTGTGTGTCATGGCCCTCGATAAGGTTTGAATAGTAGCAGTTCATGGCCCTGACCAATCCGGACAGGGCCTCTACCACACCATCTGGCAGGCTTCTTCGGAAGCCAGCGGACTTGGCCGCAAGATCAACGGCCAGCTCTGTCAGCTCTTCGCGGTGCCGGGAGTCGGCCCCTATGCGAAGAGGTTCCATTAATGCTGTGTCTTCCTGTCTATCTATGACCATTAAAATGTCCGACTTAAAGTCCGGTTTAATATGAATAATAGTATTTATAATACAATGTGTTAGTAAAGTAAATGCTAATTTATGACCATTAAAAAGTCCGCTTTAAAGTCCGTATTCCATGCCTTTTTTAAAAATTGTGTTTGGACCAAATAATGTATATATATAAATATACGTAATTAAGTCTAATGTACATTTATGAGCATACAATGAGTGTTAAGAAGATCGTTCTGTCCCAGCACCAAGACATCGTAGATCGTGCTGCCGAGCGCGTGAAAGGCTTGCATGTGCCTGCTGAAGGCTGGATTAGAACTGTCAGAAAGTCTCTTGGTATGAGCGGGGCGCAACTTGCCCGGCGCAGGGGCGTTACGCGCGCGCTGATTTCAAATACCGAGAAGGCCGAGCTTGACGGTGGCGTGACGCTCAAAGCGATGGAGCAAATGGCCGAAGCGCTGGGGTGCAGGTTCATCTATGCCATTGTGCCCGAGAAACCAGTTAAAGATGTAATTGAAGAGAGGGCGCGGCAGAAGGCGAAAGCGATCTTTGAATATACGAATAAGCAGATGGTGCTCGAAGCGCAGAGCCTTGATAAGAAGCAGGCGGCATTCGAGGTTGAGCGGTTAATTAAAAAACTTAACTATGAGTTACCGCGTGAGCTTTGGGATGACTGAGTAGTTCAATTTGAGATTTTGATTCCATTTTATATCTGGATTTTGCGCCTATGACCCGCCATTATGGCGGCATCATGCCGGGCTTTCGTGAACCGAACCTCTAGCCAAGAGTTTCGGCCCGAATACCTGGTAAATTGGACCACTCAATAAGCTTGAGTTATTACCAGCTTGGTCTTCCCCTTGTAGGTGGACCAGTATTTATATGGGAATTTGCCCATATCAAGCTGGCTCGATGGAATTCATAGTCCAGCTTGTCTAATGGAGGCTAATAGTAGGGACTAAATTTTAATCCCTCCATCCCTTATTTCGAGAACCCATCAACCAGCCTGCGCTTTCGTCAGTGCATCTGCGGAGTATGCAGCGAGAGCTTCCAATTCTGCACCGCAGTCTCCTTTAAAACATGAACCGTGCATCACTGCCAAGCACTCAGGATTTAAGGATTTAAGTGCGCGTATGGTCGATGCTGTCGAGGGTGTAAGTGCCGTCGCTTGAAACCCTTCTTCGGCAAGGATCGCGCTTGATACGATACTCTCAGTAGTAACCGCCGGTCCGTTACCTAACTGAGTAAATAAATCGCCAGTGAATAGTGTTTTTGTCGTTTCTTCAAACACAAGCCCAGATTCCCATGCATGTGGAACATGTGGTGTATCGATATATCTCACGCGCTTGCCACCTATATCCAGGATTTCGTTGTTTTCCAACGCGCGTGGCGGGCGATCAGCCAAATCATTCAGCGAGACCATGCAGGCAATTGCCCCGTGTACTACCTGTGCTTTAGGAGCAGCAGCCAACCATTGATTCATGGAGCCGCATTCATCGGACTCGACATGCCCAAACGAAATCCATCTAATCTTCTCGAGAGGCACAATAGTCGCGGCGGCTTTTGAAACCGACTCAAAAAGACTGCGCCCGCCGCAATGAAACAGAAATGGTTCGTCGGCATTGATCAGATATTGATTAAAAGTGAATCCCTCCGGGGAGATGTCTGGTATAAACGTCGAAAGTCGAAAGATATTGGGCGCGATTTCATCAACTTTAGTTTCCATCAACCTAATTCCTTATTTTCAGTCATAGTGGCGTTACTATCGCGACTTGTGGTCCGCGCTTCCATTTAATCCACAATAATGGGTCGGTGATCTTGTATCACTTTCGTGAACATTTAGTTCATAATCGGTACTGATTAACGGGCTTTCGGCCGAGGCTGTGTTAAAAATTCTCTTCTGGCGATTTTGGCCCATATAGAGCGCGGCACACAACCTCTGTTGAGTCGATTCTCAGCTTACCAATGCCAGTGAGTTTTTGAACAAAAATATTTCTCTTCTCGATTTGCCTCGCGCAGATCAAATTGCCCCCAGCTTTTGGGCATCATAATTCGGCAGTTCGATTGTCAGATTCTAGCCATAAGTGAGCGTTAAGGCTATAGAATTAATCGCTGCCCATTGAGAGCTGTGTTGATCCTGTTGTTCAAACAACATCCGGACGGCGCGTTCTCGGTACTCTGGTGAATATCTTGTTCCTTTCTTCATAAGGGTCTATCCTCTCAAGAATTAGACCCTCCACTAAAATAGTTGAATGATCAAAAGGCGCCACCGGGTTGCCGCTCACGAAACTGGACATTCCCTCACTTAGGAGATACTTTTTGTTCTTTCTATAAGTGTAAATCATATGTAAATTCGCTCGACGTAAGCAAATCAAATCCCTATAGTACGCCTCCTCATAGCAAGCCCGCTAAAAACCCGCTTAATTCGTTTTTACCTTCCAGGACTTCCATTTTGATCTCTACCGCAAACATCACTATGCAGTTTGGTGCCAAGCCCTTATTCGAGAACATTTCAGTCAAATTCGGCGATGGCAATCGTTATGGATTGATCGGTGCCAATGGCTGTGGCAAGTCCACCTTCATGAAGATTCTGGAAGGCAGCCTCACCCCAACATCAGGTAATGTTTCGATATCGCCGAATGAGCGACTCGGATCATTGAGCCAGGATCAATTCGCCTTCGAGGCCTATAATGTGATCGATACCGTCATCATGGGCCATGAAGAGCTATGGGAGGTCAAGAAAGAACGGGATCGTATCTATGCTCTGGAGGAAATGTCTGAAGAAGACGGCATGAAGGTAGCAGAGCTGGAAATTCAGTTCGCCGAGATGGATGGCTATAGTGCCGAAAGCCGTGCTGGCGAACTACTGATGGGAGCGGGCATCGCTCAAAAATTACATTATGGCTCCATGCAAGAAGTTGCTCCAGGCTGGAAACTAAGAGTGCTACTGGTACAAGCTTTGTTCTCAAACCCCGACATCCTGTTATTAGATGAGCCTACTAACAATCTCGACATAAATGCTATTCGTTGGTTGGAGGGTGTCCTGGGTGATCGCAAATGCACCATGATAATTATTTCTCACGACCGACATTTCCTGAATTCTGTCTGCACTCATATGGCCGATATCGACTACGGTGAATTACGCCTGTTTCCAGGAAACTACGACGATTTCATGACGGCCTCTACCCAGGCTCGAGAACGATTACAGTCAATCAATGCAAAAAAATCAGCTCAGATCAGTGAACTTAAGCATTTTGTCAGTCGCTTCTCTGCCAACGCCTCTAAGGCCAAGCAGGCAACTTCGCGAGCGAAACAAATAGAAAAGATTGAACTGGAGGACATCAAACCTTCTAGCCGGGTCAGTCCCTATATTCGATTCAAGCAAGAGAAAAAGCTGCACCGCCAGGCTCTTACCCTGAAAAATATGGGACATGGCTTCGACAATGAACCCCTTTTCAATAACGGCAATATGATCATGGACGCAGGGACTCGCCTGGCAGTTATCGGTGAGAATGGAGCTGGGAAAACCACCTTTCTTCGTTGCCTGCTGAATGAACTCTCAGTAAACCATGGAACGGTACAATGGGCAGAAGCCGCTACCTTAGGGTATTGCCCTCAGGACAATAACAGCGATTTCGATTGTGAGCTGAATTTATTTGAATGGATGAGCCAGTGGCGCAAGCCAAGCCACGGTGATCAAATCGTGCGCGCCACTTTGGGCAGGCTATTGTTTTCCGCAGAAGATTTTGAGAAATCAGTAAAAGTCTGTTCTGGAGGCGAGAAAAATCGACTACTTTTTGGCAAACTAATGATGATGGATCCTAATGTATTGATCCTGGATGAACCGACCAATCACCTGGATATGGAAGCCATTGAAGCTTTGAACCTGGCACTGTCTTATTATGAAGGCACACTTATTTTTGTGAGTCACGATCGAGAGTTTGTTTCATCATTGGCTACCAGAGTCATTGAAATTAAAGATCAGCAATTGGTAGATTTTCAGGGCAACTACGAAGAATATCTGGCGAGCCAGCAAGATGTGAAAAATATTGCCAACATCAGATAGAAACCATCTGAACTCGCAGTTGCCACACCAAGAAACCGCCTTGTTCTTTCGCACAAGCTATCAAGTTGCCAGGCTGCTAGTTCCTCCTGGACTTTAACCTGATATTCCCCGGTTCTTAACTGGTTCTCAACTGACTCTCAACTAAAGCTTCTTGGCTTTTACCGCATCTTGTAGCAAGACACCGAAGCTGCCTACGGCCTGCTTGGCAGGCTTTCTTCCTGTCGATGATGCGGGCGCCGATTGAGTCGACTTCTTGCCGGTGCTTGCGATAGATTCTTTCCCCGGACTTTTCGTCTTCGTCTTCGCCTGCACCTCATCGTCGAGACGCATCGACAGTCCGATACGCTTACGCTGCACATCAACTTCCATCACCTTCACTTTCACCACATCTCCGGTCTTCACCACTGTGTGTGGATCTTTGACGAATTGATTCGACAATGCCGAGATGTGAACCAGGCCATCCTGATGCACGCCGATATCCACGAAGGCGCCAAAGTTGGTTACGTTGGTGATGACACCTTCCAGCCGCATTCCCGCCTCAAGGTCTTTCATAGACTCGATGCCTTCCTTGAACTCGGCAGTCTTGAATTCTGGCCTTGGATCGCGCCCGGGTTTTTCCAGCTCGGACAGTATATCGGTGACTGTGGGCAGCCCAAACTTGTCGTCTGTATAATCCGCCGGGTTTAGCCTGGCTAGAAAACTGCGGTCGCCTATCATCTCGGCTACTTTCTTGTTGTTGGCAGAGCAAATCTTTTCGACAACACTATAGGACTCCGGATGAACAGCGGAAGCGTCCAGTGGATTGTCACTGTTTACGATACGCAGAAAGCCCGCCGCCTGTTCGAAACTCTTTTCGCCAAAACGCGGAACTGCCTTCAAGTCGCGTCGGTTCTTGAATTCGCCATGTTGGTTGCGATACTCAACGATATTGGTGGCAATCGATGAAGATAGCCCAGAGACTTGTTTAAGCAAGGCAGCGGATGCCATGTTTACATCCACGCCCACGGCATTCACGCAGTCTTCCACGACTGCACTCAGGCTTTGTCCCAGTTTGAACTGACTCACGTCATGTTGATACTGACCCACCCCAATAGACTTTGGGTCAAGCTTCACCAGTTCAGCCAATGGATCCTGTAATCTTCTGGCAATTGAGATTGCGCCACGTACGGTTACATCCAGATCGGGGAATTCTTCCCGGGCAACGTCTGATGCGGAATACACAGAGGCACCGGCTTCGTTAACCATAGCCTTGTCGAGCTTTAGTTCCTTGTGTTGCTTTATAAGATCCCCGGCCAGCTTGTCAGTTTCTCGCGAGGCTGTACCGTTGCCAATGGCAATCAGTTCAACGCTATGCTTCTTCGCCAGTTTGGCAAGCACAGAAATGGATTCGTCCCATTGGTTTCTTGGTTGGTGAGGATAGATGGCAGTGTCTTCCAGGAATTTCCCAGTGCGATCGACCACACAAACCTTGACTCCGGTACGCAGACCCGGGTCCAGTCCAAGAGTTACCTTATTACCGGCCGGCGGTGCTAACAGGATTGCTTTCATGTTTTCAGTGAATACGCGAATTGCCTCGTCGTCAGATTGTTCCCGTAGCTGTCCAAGCAAATCGGTTTCCAGACGATGAACAAGTTTAACGCGCCAGGTCCAGGTGACCACATCGCTCAGCCACTTATCTGCCGGGCGGCCTTTATTCTCTATTCCAAAGTGATTTGCAACCATGCTCTCACAAGGATCGGTGGCGCCTGATTCAACGCCCCTGCTACCTATTTCAACCGACAGAAAGCCTTCCTTACGACCACGGAAAACGGCGAGCGCACGGTGGGAAGGAATTTTTTTGAGCGGTTCGCTGTAGTCAAAGTAGTCACTAAACTTGACGGCCTCCATCTTGTTCTTTTCCACGACACTGGAGCGAAGCTCGCCATGGTCCCAAAGATGATTACGTAACGTGCCCATCAAGGCTGCGTCTTCGCTAAAGCGCTCCATGAGAATATCCCTGGCGCCGTCAAGGGCTGCCTTGGTATCCTCGACGCCATCACCGATAAACTCTGATGCCTGGGCTTCCGGGTTCAATGTCGGGTCAGCGAACAACTTATCTGCCAGGGGCTCCAGGCCAGCTTCGATGGCAATCATAGCCTTGGTACGACGTTTCGGCTTGTAGGGCAAATACAAGTCTTCCAGCTCGGTTTTTGTCTCTGCGCTGCGAATCTGTTTCTCTAATTCAGGGGTCAGCTTTTGCTGTTCGCCAATACTGGCAATAATCGTTTCCACCCGTTCGTTCATCTCGCGCAGATACCGAAGGCGCAAATCCAGATTGCGCAATTGCAGATCGTCCAGCCCGCCGGTTGCTTCTTTGCGGTATCTGGAGATGAAGGGCACCGTTGAGCCTTCATCAAGCAGCGTGATGGCGGCGCTAACCTGTTGGGGTTTGACGTTTAATTCAGCGGCGATTTTCTGAGCGATGATTGGAGAATGTGTATCGGTATCAGTATGGGTATGGGTCATTACAATCCTGCATCCCCCAGCGTTCGAAGAGGGATAATTTGCGGTTTAGAGAGCCGGATATTTTACGCATATTAGCGTATTTAGACTAATGAATTTCTGAGAACAAAAAAAATCAAGGAATTGGTATCTTTTAATTCATGATTCATTAGCTCTCTCAGCATTAGTGAGAAATCAATGCGCTTTGCTAATTGTTTGAGTTGACTCTAAAAATGCTTATCGAGTGTCAGCTTCATGGATATGTGCACTTGCAATTGTCGTGCGGGTTACAGTTACAATAGCCAATTCCAGGTTCGCCCTCAAGCATTAGTCGACATTTAGCGCCGCAAGGAGCAAGAGCCGCGGATCCTTTGATTTCTAATGTGAAATTCGGCTCAAGGAGAATAGATCAACGGCCCTTAAACAAAGAACCTAGAATCCCTCGCGCAAGTGATCGTCCGGCTCTGCTACCAAGGCTACGGACTACACTTTTTGCAAATGCCTCAACTAACCCCTGCCTTTGGCGACCACGAGCTTTTGGTTTGGGCTTTGACAGAGTGCGGGAGCCAGTTCGCTTACTTTTTTCTGCTTCCTCAGCGTCCTTACGTACGCGCTTTTGTAGCAACTCGAATGCCGACGCTCGATCCACAGATTCGTCGTATACACCCAGGCATGGACTTCCCGCCATTACTAATCCCCTCTCCTGCTTAGTGGCTGAGCCTATCCTAGAAACCGGAGGCTTGATCATAGTTCGCTCTACAACAGACGGCGCACCATTTGTTTGTAAAGTCGAAACTAACGCCTCACCTACTCCAAGCTCACCGATTGCTTTACCTACTGAGAAATCGGGATTAGCGCGAAAGGTTTCTGCCGCCACTTTTACCGCTTTCTGTTCTCTGGGCGTATATGCTCGAAGTGCATGTTGGAATCGATTGGCAAGTTGTGCTGAAACTGAATCGGGTAAATCGCCTGGGCTTTGTGTGACAAAAAACACCCCCACACCTTTAGAACGTATTAGACGTACTACTCTCTCTATTTTCTCTACAAGTGCCTTTGGCGAATCCTTAAACATCAAATGCGCTTCATCAAAAAAAAGCACCAGAACCGGCTTATCCGGATCACCTATTTCTGGTAAATTTTCGAATAACTCAGACAGCAGCCAAAGCAATACCGCGGAATAAACCGCTGGTTCCTGATACAGTTTGTTGGCTGCCAGGACGTTAACGAAACCATTGCCGTTAGTATCGGTACGCATAAAATCTGTCAGGTCTAGCATCGGCTCGCCAAAGAATTTTTTTGCACCACTGCGTTCCAGAATTAAAAGTCGTCGCTGTATTGCACCCACGGATGCAGCCGAAACGTTCCCATAAAGAGTCCGCAGGTCTTTAGCGTTGTTTCCTACATGCTGCAGCATCGCGCGGAGATCTTTTAAATCGAGAAGTAGCATCCCCTGGTCATCAGCCAGGGCGAAGGCAATATTCAGAATACCCTCTTGCGTGGCATTGAGATTTAGCAGACGAGCCAATAGTAGTGGGCCTAAATCAGAAATCGTCGCCCGTATAGGATGACCATTTTTGCCGTAGACATCCCAGAACATCGTAGGACAGCCCCGCCAAGCATCTGTAGAAAGCCCCAACTGCTCCAGACGCTCATTCACTTTTGGGTGTGATTTACCAGGCTGGCTTATGCCAGAGACATCCCCTTTAATATCGCAAAGGAACACGGGCACACCCTGTTGAGAAAAACTCTCCGCTAAAGCTTGCAGGGTTACTGTCTTTCCGGTACCCGTTGCCCCCGCGATAAGCCCATGACGGTTCGCTCGTTTCAGATTAAGAGAAATGGTCTTTTGCGACTGGGTATCGTCGGCAGAGTTTGTATAGCCTACTACTATCTCGGACTCAGGCATTGGCTGCTCTCTGATTTTCGGAAAGGAAGATTTTACTCGAAACAGCACCTCATTGAGCAAATTTCTTAACAAGAATAATAAAAGTAGGCGCTATCACGACTCTCCCTGCGCGTGCGTTGGGCTCATTGTTGAGGATGGCATACCGGGGGATGAGTTCTGGTCATACATCCGAACAAACAACTTGAGGTTTGATGGGCCGGAAGCTGCATATGGAACAGAGTGCTGCCTGATTCCTTGACCCCAGCTTTACATGATGTTCCAACGTGGGCTCTCACCCTATGCACAGATTGCTCAAACCAGGGACTACTTGATGATATTGGGAGAATACCCTTACCAGGCTAGAATTATCAGAATTGGAAGAGAACACCCGACTGCATATTTTGCGCAATGGATGGGTGATTCGGTAACTCAATGGTTGTGCAGTCAACTTTGGTAGAACTAGATATTGTAATGTTTTCAGACAGTTACTGGAAATAGGAAGGCCGAGCAGCTGGATCCTCTCAATAACGCCAGCGTCCGCAGCATATTGCACCATACGCTTCACTCAACGGTTATGTCTGGACAAGAACAATATGGCAGCTCTATTGGTGACGGCAATCCGGGTCTGGCGAATTCTGCTGCCTGCGCGCCTAACAGCGGGCCGCTGGCACGACCACGCAATACCGATGGTCAGCAACGCTTGGATGATCTGATCCAGTCCTTTAGATAGGCGCCAGATAGTTACCGACACTTCTGGCTCGCCGTTCCGACACGCCGTAGTTTGAGTCAAGTGAAAAGGGGGCAGATTCATTTTTTACGATGATCCTCCTTATACTCTCAAAAATTTTTCCCAGCTACTTTTCGCTACTTTCCCGTTTCGTACTTTTTCGAACTTCTCGTCTTCTGGAGCCCCATCCGTGACGAAGGCGCATTGATTCCCGATAGCGCTCAAAAACCTGATGCCTTCAACCCAGAGTACTTTAGGTTTGTATGCCCAACTGATCTATGGTAAACGTAACCGCTGACAAGGTGCTGATTTCACCAGTTTTACGCACCGGTCCCGACCCAAAAAAAAATTCCAGAAAATCAGAGGAATGTGATTATGGACCGACGTTCTTTTCTAACCAACATGAGTGCCGCCACGGCCGCCACTATCGCCGGTGCAGCCACACTATCGGAAAAAGCCGACGCACTGGAAGACGCGATGAGTATCGAGCTCGACAAGCGAATCGCGACCCCATACTTCTGTAACATCGATCCGACGCCTGAGCCTATACCTGGCGACACAAGAGCCTATTACCAGCACGAAGACCCTCGACTCCCACGGATGCCGGACGCACCGACGCTGATCGACTTCTTCAAACTACGATTCGCTCCTGCCAATCACGTGCTGCAAAGTGCCCGCCTGGCAAAAATAAACGGCTACGATGAGAATATCGTACTCGCCTGCCTGCTGCACGATATTTGCGTTTCCAACCTGATTCGCACGGACCACGGATACTGGTGCGCACAAATGATTCGCCCGTATGTTGATGAAGAAATTGCCTGGGCGATCGAGGCACACCAGGCACTACGATTCTTCCCTGACGAATCCGTCGGGTACGAATATCCAGAGGCTTATATTCGGTTCTTCGGAGCGGACTACAAGCCCGAGCCCTATATCGTCGAAGCTTACGAGCGCGCCAAAAACCACCGCTGGTATATGACTTCACGATTAATCACATTGAACGATCTGTACTCATTCGAAGAAGGCGTGGTTGTTGATGTCGACGACTTTACTGATATCATCGGCAGGCATTTCAAGACTCCGAAGGAAGGTCTCGGTTTTGATAACAGTCCGGTTGCGCACATGTGGCGCAGCATGATCTGGCCAAATAACTTCCTGTAATTCCCTGTGAATAGGGGGCAAGAAAAATAAGTCTGTCCCCTTTTACTTCTTTTACTCTTTTACTTACCCCCTTTTACTCCCTGTACCCCGCCCCTTTGATTGCTTTTCCTTTTCCTTTTTCATTCGGAAAAGCACCGCTGCCAGGAAAACTAATGCCAGTAACAACAGAGCGGAGAGCCTGGCTGAATCGATAGTTGAATTATCCGTATAGTACCCGTTGATAAGCGTCAATACATCTTGCGTCAGCTGGTAGTCGACGCCAACATATTCAGTGAACTCGCCACTGCGCTCGCCGGTATCGTAAACAAACTGAAACTGACGACTGATGTCGACGGCAGGATCGGTAAACATCGCTACTGCATGCTGGGCCTGTCCGGCGATTTTCCCTTCCCTGGCAGTTCCGGCGAACACAACCCGGTCTTGTTGATTGGCGTAGAGCGTTCCGTTCTGCAAGATGCCGAGACGGTTCTGTTGCAGTCGTTCGGCATTGCCGTCGAGACCGATCAGCAGCATATGACCGTCAGCCACCAGGCTGCTGGCCGCACGATCGGCATTGGAATAGTCGGTGGCACCTACCAGTAATTCGCCGAGGCGGTAGTGTCCCATGTAGGCGATGGCCAGCTTAAGGTCCGGGCCGGTTTTCATGGAAGCAGTCAGCTCTGTTACGAATCCACTGTCGATATAATCCCGCCAGGATTGTGCACGCAAGGACTGCAGCGCAGTTGCCTCCTGACTAGCTTCGACAACAAAGGTCAGCTCCGGCAGGTGGGCTTCGGCAACCCGGCGTGCGGCGCGGTGCAGGCCTCTTGCAACAGCCCAACTGCTGATGGTCGCACGGGACATCCCATCGATGTCCCTTCCGATCCGAAATTCGTCATCGATGGACTTACCGGGAAACTGATCAATAAATCCTGAATTAGCTATAAAGTCACCACGAATAGTTCGATAAGACTCACGATAATAAAGCACCTTCAATCCGGTGATAGTCCCTTGCAGATCCATACCGATGAGCAGCTGGATCGGTCCGCTGAAACCCACTTCCTCGGGTGGCAGATCCGGAGTCGTGAAGACGTAACCAATGAACTCCCTCTCGTCGCCTTGTTCGCTTGAGCGATAAGCCCTGACTACTGGTGGAACACCGGCCTTGTCAGAATACAGGTCTGCCTTCGGCATGACTTCTTCAAGCCAGCTGCGCTGCAGAGTTCGCCATTCGTTCTGTGCGCTTACAAAAGGGGAGGCGAAAACCAACAGCGCGGCACAGATTACTGCCTGTGCTAACGCCAATGTCACACTACGCTCAACAAAGAGAATTTGAAACACCATAAACCTGCAGATTTTAATGACAAATTGGAGACTGGAAAAAAATGTACACAGTGCTTACAAGCTTTACCAGTAGCATTGGTCTGCCTGTATAACCCTGTCAATTGATGCACTTTGAGCTTTTGATTTGTAGCATCGGCAAACGGCGAATAACTACAACCCCTTGGTCAGGAGCCTCGGAACCGAGGCTTGCGTTTTTCCATGAACGCCTTACGCCCCTCCCGATAGTCATCACTTTCGAAACAGGCGCTCACCATCTCTTCCACGTACTGCGGACCGGCCTGGCCCGGATTGTCTACAATTTCCCGTACTGCCGCCTTTACTGAACGGATAGTCAATGGAGCATTGCGGGCAAGTCTGCCTGCATATTCCGTTACCAGACTACCCAGATCATTCCTGGCGACTACCTGGTTGACCAGCCCGATTCGCAGAGCCTCGTCTGCTTTCAGGAAGCGGGCGCTGAACAGGATATCTTTGGCGAACGACGGCCCGACAATGGACGTCAGTACCTTGATGGAATCATAACCATAACCCACACCCAGTTTCGCCGCGGGAATGGCGAATACCGAGTCATCGCTGGCAAGGCGGATATCCGCATTCAAAGCTAGTGCCAGCCCGCCGCCTACACAGTAACCCTTGATCTTGGCGAGCACTGGCTTCTCGAAGCCGGCAAGCGCATTCTGGGCTTCATCAAAAGCGTTTTCGTACTCCTGCTGCTGCTCCCTGTTGGAACGCAACGTTTCAAACTCGGAGATATCAGCTCCGGAAACGAATGCCTTGTCTCCGGCGCCTTCCAAAACAACCAGACGCAGGGAATCAACCTGGGCCATGTCGTTCAGCACCTGAGCCAGGGCCTGCCACATGTCCAGTGACATGGCATTATGTCTTTCCGGATTGTTGAAGGTAATAAACCCAACGTTACCTTCATACCTGGCAAGCAGTTTATTGCTGATGGAATTAATCTTCATGCTATTCAAGCCCGTCCTGATCCAATCGACAGTTTCTGTTTTATGAAAAGCACCGTATCACGTCCTTTGCCACGAGCTGGTCTATTTCGTCGTCACTATAGCCATATTCCCTGAGTATTTCCCTGGAATGCTCACCAGCCTCAGGACCAGGCCTGCGAAAATCACCGTCCTGATCGAATCCTGACAGGTTGATTGGCGACCTGATAAGTGCCAGGTCTCCTAGTAATTGATGATGGGCTATTCGGGTCATCTTCAGGTGGCGCACCTGTTCATCATTGAAGGCTTGATCAATACGGTTGATCGGGCCGCACGGAATGCCCGCCGAGTTCAGAATGGACACCAGCTCTGCACTGGTGAAATCCCGCGTGATCTGGTTGACCGCCTGCCACAGTGCCTGCCGATTTTCCAAGCGCCCCTCCACGGTTCCATAGCGGGGATCCGCCAGCAAGTCGTTGGCGGCCATGGCTTCGCAGAATGCCCGAAACATCCGGTCAGTACTGGCCGCCAGGTTAACCTGTCCGTCGCTGGTATCGAACACACCCATGGGCGAGAGGGTCGGATGGTTATTTCCTTCCTGAGAAGCTACCTCGCCACTCATGGTGTAGCGGGCCGCCTGAAAATCCATCTTGCACAGCATGGATTCCAGCAATGAGGTATGGACCCACTGACCTTCGCCAGTCCGTTCTCGATGTAACAATGCCAGTAGAATGCCCTGCCCCAGGAACATACCCGCGGAAGTGTCACTGACGGCGATACCCGCCCGCATAGGACCGTCTCCCGGTTTGCCAGTGATGGACATCAGACCACTCATGCCCTGTACCACCTGGTCCAGGGCCGGCAGGCGCGCGTACGGTCCATCCTGCCCGAATCCAGAAATACTGGCGTAGATAATAGCGGGATTAATTCGCTTTACTGCCTGGTAGTCTATGCCGAGACGGGATGTCACTCCAACGCGAAAATTCTCCACCAGAATGTCTGCTTCTACCACCAGGCGCAGGAACACTTCACGGCCCGCAACTGACTTCAGGTCCAGGCAGAGACTGCGTTTGTTACGGTGCAGATTCTGGGAATCCGGCCCATGTCTGTCGCCGGCAATATCTTCGCTGAGTGGCGCTTCGATGCGGATGATATCCGCTCCCCAGTCTGCCAGCAGGCGAACCGCTGAAGGTCCGGCCCGGGCAATGCTCAAATCCAGAACCTTGTAACTGGCAAGTGGCAGGGCGCTATCAGTCAACTGGATTTCCTTCCAAACAGAATCTTGTGGATTACGTGATCACGAAAAAATCCCCTATTCCAGGGAAAGCTGAAACTATTCAGCTGCGCGCCTTTCCTCTTCTCGCGCGCCACGCAGGATATTCAACAGTCCGTAGTTGCCTTCCTGGCAGGCGTACTCGTAAAGTTGTCCCGCCACTTTGGCCATGGGGAGTATGGCGGTAATCTTGTCCGTAAAGGTGGCTGGATCCTCAAGGGTCCATTCATACTCGACGGTATCGTAGTCAGATCGAGTAAGTCGCTCGGTGAGAAATTTCTCCTTACCCGTTCCGGCACTTCTAAGACTGGAAGTCAGGAAACTGAAGTTGCGGGTTTCTATCACCAGCGTGTCACCGTCCCAATAGCCGCGGGAATCACCGGTCCACAGTTCCATGTCGTCAGGCAATGGCGGCCTGTCGCCCAGCGGCACTATGCGGGCGTTGTGAATCATTTCCGAAACGATAACCACGTGATCGCGATTCTGAACAATCTGCAAATTATTGTTGTAACGGCTGGGACGATACGGCGGCATTTCGTTCAGGCCGACTATGCAGCGCTCCGGCAGGCCGCGATCTTCAGGCCCGTCCTTGCCAATGCCGCCACTTCCGGTCCGAACCGGCCTGGAGCCTGCAGCATCTTGCAGAAAACCACTGCTGCCACGTGGGGCATCAGGTAGCACACCTGGCATTCGGCCATTCAGCGGATAAATGATTTGTGAGGTGCGCACGGTGTCAGCGATTGATGCCATTTCATACCAGAAATGGTCATAGCCGAAAACAAATCTTTCACTGCTATCCGGCGCACCGCGATTGGCAAATTCAGGATCCGCTTCCACTACTGCGCCTTCAGCAGCCTCAGCGTCAAGCCGCTCCTTGATCTGCTGGATTTCTTCAGCAGTCAGAAACTCCCGACTACCGTACTGCTGAGGACGTTCAAATGGAATTTCTGTGGAAAAATTCCAAACCCCCTGCAGGTCTGGATGCCCCCACTCAGTCCGAAAGCTTTCAGCCTCATCTGCCGCAAGGACAGAAGTCGCTGGCAGGATCGACAAGAAAAAACCCAATGACAGGCTCAGGAGACGAATTCGATTCATGACTGTATGTCACCTCTTAACTAACTACCCAGTCCACAATGGCGGGGACCCACGCTACCTTTGCAAAAGTCCATGTTGCAATTATAAGAATTCCGCACGCTGCCACTACCGCGACTGTAGTTGCCATACGCAAAGTACTGCCTGCTGACTTATTGCGGGATCGAACCATAAGTTCAACGATAATCAGGTTTGGAATATAGAAAAAGAACGCCATGATTCTGTCAAACCAGCCGTCGAATCCATCAGTGTGTCCTGCCCATTCGGTAAGCGCCAGCCACAGACCATAGTCCATTCGATACAGCCACGAGCCGATAGCCAATGCGTAGAGGCGCCAGGCCCAGGCCTGGTGGTCGGTAAACTGTCTCACCATGGCATAGCGAATAGTCTGTATGGCCGCCAGGAACATTAATACACCATAGAGACCGAAGCCGATATCCATGACAGTTCCACCTACCGTGCCTTTCAACATAATGAAGGACAGGCCGCCAATTGCCGCTATCATCGACACAGCCACATAGACTCTGCCGATTATTCGATGAAAAGTCGGGTAGTTATTGCGAATACCGTCAATCAACTGCAGGCCGCCCATTAACAGTATCACGCCGCCTGCAGCAAAATGCAGCCCGATACCTATCGAAGCAGCGGATTCTCCGGGCACGTAGATTTCCGGCAATACATTGTTCCAGCGCTGCAGGTCGCCATCGAACCAGGCCGCTGCGTAGTTAGCAAGTATATACAGGCCAAATATGGCCGAACTAATCCAGACAATACCGAGCAGCGCCTGATTGGCGACACGATGCAGTTGATCAGTCAGAACCACCGAGGGATTAGCGGAATTTTGCAGCACACTACTCACATGGCAACCATAAATGCATTGCGGGTATCATGTAAACCATGATTACTCTTGAATTGTTCGTCGGCCTCGCGACCTTCTCCTTTGTATCGTCAATAACGCCAGGCCCCAACAACCTGATGTTAATGGCATCTGGCGCCAATTTCGGATTCGTCCGCACGGTACCGCATTTGCTGGGTGTGGCTATCGGCTTTGTGATAATGACTCTTATTGTAGGAGCCGGGCTGGCCCAGGTATTTGATCGCTTCCCGATCAGCTACGACATACTGAAAGTAGTCAGCGTGGCCTATCTGCTGTTCCTGGCCTGGAAAATTGCCAATGCGGCACCAGCAAGATTTGGTCGCTTGGCTGTTCAGCCGGACAATGCCAACCTGACCTCAGGTGCCGGGGCACCCATAAACTTTTTGCAGGCAGTGCTTTTCCAATGGGTCAACCCCAAAGCCTGGGCTATGGCCCTGACTGCCATGAGTGTCTACAACCCGACTCGAAGCCTGTCCGGCGTTGCCCTGGTTGCATTGGTGTTTGGCTTGATAAACCTGCCCTGCGTCAGCACCTGGACGGTTCTTGGTCAGCAGATACGGCGCTGGCTCAATAACAATCTGCGCCTGCGCCTGTTCAACTGGACCATGGCCCTGATGCTGGTTCTGTCCCTGGCGCCAGTATTGATGCTGTGACAATCGGCACTGAACTGGCAGATCAATGGAATGGAATTGAAATGACAAGCTGCAACTCAGAATCGAAAACTCAATCCCATGCGCACGGCGCGGGGGATCGTTGCCCGACTCATGAAACAGTTAGTGGTATCGCAGTTGATATCCTCGGAGTTCAACCCGGCCGGGTCGAAACCATCCACATAGGCCGGGTAGAAATAAACGATTTCCTTACCGTCAGTGTCGAACAGATTGATTACCTCGAGAAACAGTGTAACCGAGTCCCAATGGTAGGCACCTCGCAAGTTGGTAGTAGTGAGGGATTCTCCACGCCGTGTGTTGGTCGCGTCCAGTGCATAGGGCCCCAGATAGCGAACCCGCAGACTGGCATCCCAATTGGGTCGGGTAAAAGCAAGCCCTAACTGCGCCGCCTCTTCCACCGCCTGCTCTACATAGCTCCCCTCGGGATTGTCCGTGTAGCGCGCATCGCTGGAATTAAAAGATGCATCTAATGCAAACCAGTCCGCAGGTCGCCAGAACATGGTGAGCTCGTAGCCATCTCGCTCCGACCCGCCTTTCGGCTCAACAGAATTCGAGTCGCCGACAAAGATCAACTCACTGTCCTGGTCCAGCCACCAGTAAGCGCTGGTGAATTTGAAGTCACCCAGCGTCAGTCGCCCGCCGATTTCATAACCGGTACCACTGGAAAGACCAGGCACGGGATCGCTTTCGTTAACCACTCCGCGAGCATCATTAGAGTGGAAACCCTGACCCCAATTGTAATAAAGCTCCAGATTGTCCAACGGCACGTACGCCAGCCCAAATTTAGGTGAAACCTCATTGTCGGAGCTGCTGCCGTCGGCGCTGAGCCCATTGAGAGCGGTGACATCAAAGTCGTAATAATCATAGCGCAGCCCGGCATTCACGCGCAGATTGTCACTGGCAAACCAGGTGGCATCCAGAAATGGACCGGTAGAGAATTCCTGGATCTCGTTGGCCCCAATCTCGCCTGCATAGACTCCACCATCGAACGCTTCAACACCGATCCGGTCGCCATCGTCGTAGCGGAAATCGGCACCGACGATTACCGTAAATCGCTCGTCGTCAAGCACGGATCTGTCAACTTTCCCCCCCAGGATCCAGCGCTCGTCGAACTGGTTGATCTGTGCGTCATAAGTGGGATTGGAGGACATGGTCCAGTCATAGTACTGGGCATACAGGCTGGCTCCCCAGTCAGCACCGGTCAGATCGGCCGAAGCGATCCAGCGATTGGTCTCACCTTCCGCGGTAGGATCAAGACTGCAGAATGCATCAGGGCAAACGGAGCTGCCAATTGCTCGTTCCGGAATCTGCTCAGTGGGCTGCCAGTCGGCGAGATAGGCAGAGAGCGTAAAAGCCGCTTCGCCAAAATCAGTTTGAGTAAGGTACTTTCCCCACAATGAAAGGTGGTTCAGCTCTTCGTTCTGGCTCCAGGGCCCGTCGTAATTCTTGTATTCGCCAATCAGAGTCAGGGTGCCATCACTGACTTGCTGGCTGCTGCCAGCCACATAGCGATTCCAGCCGTTTTCACCCGCCTCGCCGGACACAAAGGAACGTTCCAGTCGATCGATGGTGTTTATAAACGAGGCACCGGCCAATGAAAAATCACCCAGATCCGCGTAATAGGGTCCTTTGCGATAGTCGATACCATCGACCGTTTCCGGAATGATTCCGTTTACATCCAGGTAACCCTGGCCATGGCCGTGAGAACGCATGTTCAGCGGCACACCATCCAGGCTCACAGTATAGTCGGTGCCGTGATCCAGGTTGAAACCACGCAGGAAGTACTGATTGGCTTTACCACTGCCAGAATGCTGGACCGCCACCATACCCGGCATGGATTCCAGCAGCTCGGCGGTTTTCACCAGGGGGCGAATCAACAGGTCCGCACCTCCCACATAGCCCACGCTCGCTGAGACTGCCTCACCCACCAGATCCGTATCCCTTCCAAAAACGACAATCTCTTCAACCCGGTCACTATCTTGTGCAAGACTGCCAGTGCTGCTGAATAAGGCGGCCAATGCACTGACCAGGAATGTTAAGTTGCTGTTTTGACGCTTCAAATTTAGTTCCTTGCTGGCACAGCTCAGAGGTTGTAAAACGGCATATAAACGTGACCTTGAGGCACTTTACTCAACTACAAGCCGAAAAGATGCAAAATAACCGTTAAATAACGGTTAACAACGCCAGCAATAGACATTCCGCGCGTCAAAAGCTACCTTAAAGAGCATTCATTTGGCGCGTTTATTACCGAGGCAGACTCTATGGAAACCTATTCTCAGAATCCCACCATGTTCAAGGCAAACCCGCTGGGTTTCATCGGCAGTATCCTGCTAATCCCGCTGGGGATTGGCATAATTATCCTGCTCTGGTGGTACCTGAGCGCCCGCAACACAGTGTTTACCGTGGACGAACAGGAAGTTCGCCTGGAAACGGGCATTCTCAACAAGGAGCACTCGGAAATCAGTAAATCCAGTATTCGCACCGTCAAGGTCAGACAATCGCTACTGGAACGCATGTTTGGCACCGGCACTGTGGAAATCTTCACCGCGGGAGACATGCCGGAAATTGTGGTCAAAGGGTTACCTGACCCGCATCGCATCAGGGAGCTGACCAACTGAGAATCAACGCAATTGCAAAGGCGAATAACCAATGCCGTCTGGCGCCGAGCCAGTCGCGTATTCGCCTAGAATTTCTCTGCTTTCTATGTCAATAACCATTACCCGGTCACGGCCTGCCAGTGCCAGAAACAAGGTTCGATCGTCAGGATAAAGCACTACACCTTCCGGCCGCGCGCCGGCCAGATCGATCGAACCCAGTTCGCTCTTGCTTGCCACGTCAAAAAAGCGGACCACTTCCTTGCCCAGGTCCGGAATAATGGCAAAACGTTCGTCCCTGGTAAGGAGAATTCGATAGGGCCATTCGAATCCTGACCACTGGGCAAGTAGTCCGCCACCCTCCGCATCAATCACGGAAACGACTTCTTCATCATTGCTCCCAACCCAGATTTCTGTCCCCGCCTTGTTGGTAGTAATCGCCTCCGGCCGATCCGGCACCGCAATGGCGCGTTGAAATCCATTGCCGTTCACATCGATCACCGACACACTGTCAGAACCACCGTTGCTGGTGTAAGCACGACGTCCATCCTGTGACAACGCAACCATATGAGAGCCCTGTTGACTGGTACCGATACTCCGTGCAACCTCACCTTTGCGAAAATTCACGATCAGCAGATTTTGACTGGCTTCCGAAGTGACTATCACCTCTTCTTCTCCAGGCAATAACAGAATGCCATGGGGTCGCGGATAGTCTGTCAGATCAATTGTGCGATTGACCCTCAGATTCGGTACATCAAACACGGTCAGGCTGTTGCCACCGCTGTAGTCGGTGCCGATAGCCCAGCGACCATTGGAGGTTATGACCAGCTCATGGGGGCCGCGGCCGGTGGGTAAAGTAGCGACAGTCTCGCCTGAGTTTAAATCGATGAAGCTGGCATCGTGGCCACTTTTGTTGAGCACCACGATTGTGCCTTGCAGGCCGGACGGATGTTGGGCATTTACTATAGGTACGAAAACGATGGCGAAGATTAAGGTAATAAATCTGGATCGGGTCATATTCCGTGCTCACTCGACTTTTTTGCGATTTATCCCTGTAGCGTTCTTGTCATTGAAGGTTTTTAGATTGTGATCGCCTGTTACTTTCCAACGACCAAGTCCGGCGACGATATCGATGCTGCATAGTTTCTGAACAGGAGCCGCAGCCGGAATCCAGGGGCGAAGATTTCTAGCGAAGCGTCCTTATCCTACCAAATCCCGGAGAAAGCCCTGACCAAGCCCCCGACGAAGACCCCTGGCTAAAACCACTAGCGACGACCCCTGGCGAAGACCCTAAAAAGTCGCGTGGGCATTGAAAGGGCTGGCCGTCCCACCAGGTACCGGATTGATCTGGATGGAGGTCATAAACTCCCAGCGCTGCAGCCGTCTGGCAACTTCGGCAACCTCTTTCAGATAGCCGTTATCGACGATTGGCAGACCGATGTTCACCTGGGTCAGCTGATGTATGGGCCGATTGATTCCGGTGACGCCAGAAGGCTGAACGTCGTTAACCGCATCACCAACCAGGATGGCAACATCCCTCTCACGGAGCCAGGGCAGTACTGAGGCATGCAGTCCGGCCCCGCCCTGACCGTAACGCCAGGGACCTTCAGCGTCACGCTTTGCCCAGCGACCAGTGCGAATAAACAAAGCATCGCCACTGCCAATCGTTATACCAGCGAATTCCTCCCAGGCCTCGAGGTCCGACACGTAGATGGGCGTGCTCGGATCAAGCCAGTCCACACCCTTTAATAAGGGCATATCCACCAGCACACCGCGTGTTACGTAAGACGTACCCATCCTGTCGATAGCAAGATCTTCACAACCGTTTGCAGTCAGGTTCTGCGGGTAGCCATTAAAAATCACATACTCGCCGTCTATTTCGGTACGGTAGTGGCAAAGGGCATCCAAATGGGACAGCATGCCATCATGCAAAGAAAATGAGATTTCATCGAGGGCAAAGGTTGGCTCCCCGGTTACCGGATCCAGTCGGCTCATGCGATGATCTGTAGCGCCGAAGGTCTGGCTATCGATGGCCTGTTCCAGGGTGACGAAATGTTGCAGCGTAACAGTGACGCCTTCCCTCACCAGCCCTGCAGCCTGCCGGGTTTTCTCGGGTGTAATCAGATTCAAAGTGCCACGCTGATCATCCGTGCCCCAGCGACCCCAGTTGGATAGCTCTTGCTCCCATCGAGCCAGTGTCTCCAGATCCACCCTGATCGCTGGGTCCTGGGTTGAAGGATGGATTGGAAAATCCTGCGCAAATGAGCCCAGTGCCAGTGCCGTCACCGCTGCCAGACCCAGAATTTGAACACCTGTTTTAATGCGTCGAACGGGAATTTTCTTCATTATTATGCCTCCCGATAAGTAGTTGGATACCTGCCAAGCATAGACACCGCGCTGGCGGGTGTCTAGCTGGAATCGTGTTTGTTCTGGCTTCTTATCAAATCCTGCCGTCAATTGACAAATTGAAAAGTCTGTACTCCTGCTTTCTTCAAGGGTTCTGACCCCAGAAAGACGACACGACGTCACCTCCATGTAAGTAAAATACCGCATCATCAACCAGCACCGATCTATCTCCGTAGTTACGGAAAAAGATTGTGGTGCCGGAAGAGCCCGGTTCGGTTCCGTAGATCAATCCAGCCTGGCGGATTTCATTTTCATCTATTTCGAAACTGTACAGGCCAGTATAGGTGTAATCGTAAAAGGCATTGGGGCTGTCAGGATCAAACCATTCGTAGTTGGGTACCGTGTCATGCAGATCTACCGGGATAGCAACCCGTGCCGGTTCATTGTCGGTCGCCGGCAGAAACGTCAACGCATGGTGATCGTATAGAACCTCCGACTGCGTTCCGCGCCTACCCAACACTATGGAATTTATCTCTGTCGGGCTGGACGGGTCCGCCACGTCGAACAAGGACAGCTTTACACCCTGGTACCAAGCGCCACGTGTCCCATTGAAATCTGGTGAATTTTCGTCTGCAACTGCATCTTTGCCAATTCCCAGCAGAAGGTTTTCGCTAACCGGGTGCAGGTAATCCGAGTAGCCCTCAATTTCCAGCTCGCCTGCTATGGCAGGATTCTCCTGGTCTGACAGGTCCACCACATAAAGCGGATCAGTCAGAAGAAAGGTCACCAGGTAAGCACGGTCACCGAGGAAGCGGGCAGCATAGAGCTGCTCTCCCGGTTTACCAATTCCTTCAATGGTGTCCACGATCTCCAGCGAATTGACTTCTTCGGCTTCCCGAAGGACCGTTAAAACAGTACTGGAAGTGCCATCCCAGGTGGTACCAATAGAAGTTACAACGTTAAGGAAGCCTTCATTTTCTCCCATTCGAAACGATTTTTTGCCCTCGCTCCAACCCAGATGACCTTTCACCTGCCCGGACCCACTGTAATCGATCCCCTCTTCCGTCAGTGCAAACTTGTGTATCGCGGTGCTGTGCTCAGGCTGATAAAACAACCGTTCGAAACCGATATTGGCATACTGAAACTGCGTGGTCGCCAGGTAGAGTGAATCGGGTGTCATGTAAAGTGTTTCTGACTGACCAATAAAACAAGTGCTGCTGAAACCGGTCGGATCAGACAGTGGCATAGCAGTCACCGTCACAATGGTTGGATTGATGCTCCTATCGACATTGGCAGTAGGCAGGTAGCACTTGTCGGCAGCAATCAGGCTATGTTCCTGCTCTTGCGAATCGATGACCTTTGGCAGCAGGTCAGCCAACGCTGCTTCATTCAGCAAGGCGCTATTGTCAGCAAGCGACTGTTCGTCATAAGCATAAGGTGCATAGCCTTCAAGGAAGGGTGTATGGCGCGTTACCAGAAACAGGGTATCCCCGACTCGCCGACTGGAAATCAATGTCCCGTCTATAGTAAGTGATTCCAGAGAATCAAGCTGTGCTGGATCTGTGGCATCGAAGAATTCCAGTTGCGTTGAACTGCTGGTCCAGCTCCAGAGATCGAGCCAGATGTGGTCAGGCAAGCTACTCCCGATTGTTACCAGGCGGTCACCATCTTCCCTGCCTTTCACAAGGTACATGCCACTGGCGGTAAGTGTGCCTTCAAGTTCCACGCTGGCCAGTTCAATTGCCAGAGCGTTCTCGCTATCAAGCTCGTATGTCACGACGCAGGTTTTCGGCAGGCAGCTTCGCAGCATCAGCAGGTGCTCACCATCTGACTTCATGATGTCCGCCTCATCCACTCCGGATTCCTGGAGGTTAGTGGTCGATACTCTGCCTGACTGGTCGGGCGGACCGTCGCCGTCCGTAGCCACTGCCTTCTCAAAATCTGCGGTCGCATAGAATTGATTTGATGCGCTGCTCGCGAGTCCCTGCTTGATAAAATCCTCCATCGCCTGATCGGAATTGAACCGGTGCAAGGTATCCTCATCAGCTGCCTGAATGGTGAATCGAAGCGGTTCCTCGCCAATCACCGGTGGCTCACCGGCAACCTGATAAGCCACATAGATTTCGAACTCTCCATTGGGAAGATAGTCCTGCGTCAGAACGGGAATTTCCACCGATTCCTGTAGCACGGTTTCACCCAGCGCTATCGGCTCTTCCTCATCTCGATTCCAGGGTTGCCAGCCGGAAGGCGTAGCAATGTACCAGTCGTCGTTGTGAATACCACCCAGATAAACGCTCGCTGTTTTGCCGCGGTGTTGCGCCAGCACATTCAATGTGTATTGACTTGTATAGGTATCCGAATCGAGAAATGCAGAGGCGAAAGTGTGGGAAGCATCAATACGGATAGTTGCGCTGCCGTCGACATTGACAATCTGATCACCATTGTCAGGCTCAACAGCCAATACCAGAGCCGGTATGGTAGCCAGTATGAATAATAGTTTTGTACCAATTACCTTAGAACCAGTCATTTTCATTTCATCATGCGATGGTAGCTATCTACACTAAAATGGTAGCTATCTACACTAAAATGGTAGCTATCTACACTAAAATGGTAACTGTCTACACTAAAAAAATCACCTGCAATTACACAGCATGAGGTCTCGCAGGTAGTAGACCTGGATTGCCCCAAAATACTGACAGGTAACACGCCATTGCTTGTTGCACATCAATTTTTGGGACTATGCTATTTGCACGCTTCAAACACGCTGCAAAATAGAAACCTGGCCAATGTTCAGGGAATATCGCCGCTGGTACTGAGGCGGATCCGATAAAGACCGGTCCTGGCAGTCATATACAGAGTACTGCCATCATCGCCCCAGGCCACGTTTGCCGGGACCTCATCGGGCTTGATGGTGCCAAGGTGACGACCGTCCGGGCTGAAGATCCATACCCCGCCTGGTCCGGTTGCAAACAGGTTACCACTGATATCCACCTTGAGCCCGTCTGCGGCACCCGTTTCATTCTGGTCATTGACGTCATAAAAAATACGTCCGGGTCCCAGTCTGCCATCCTCGAGTACATCGTAAGCGAACCAGACCTTGTTACTGGCATCTGAATTAGCGACGTATAAGGTCCTTTCGTCTGGAGAAAACGCGATCCCATTGGGCCTGGTCTGACCACGTTCCAGCAATTCCAGTTCGCCGTCTGGACCAAGTCGGTAAATTCCGTTGAAATCGAGTTCCCGCGCCGGATCTTCCTCCAGTCCGGCCAGTCCGTAGGGCGGATCAGTGAAATACAGCCATCCATCGGATTTCCAGGCGGAATCATTGGGGCTGTTCAGCCTGCGGCCCTGGTACCTGTCCGCCAGCACCGTCATAGCGCCATCGCGTTCCCTGCGTGATACGCGACGGTTGCCGTGTTCCATCAGCACCAGGCGGCCCTGTGAATCGATGTTCAGCCCGTTGGAACCTACCGATGTGGTGTCGCTCTCTCCCTCGAATACCGGTTGCATGAACGTACGAACGCCCCCTGCCTCGGTCCAGATGTGAATAGCGTTGCTACGCAAGTCACTGAACATCAGATGTTCGAGTCCACGGTGCCAGACCGGCCCCTCGGTAAAAACAAAACCATCTGCCAGTTTCTCAATCTGTGCTTCGGCGGGTATCAGCGCTTCGACTGCCGGATCTGCACGTAATATACTTCCGGCTCCAGCAATAGCCAATGAATTGGATTGGGCGACAACATTATTATAGAAAAGTGACTGCAACCCGGCGAAAATCAGCATGCCAGTGTGGAAAACTCTATTCATGTAACACCTCGTAGCCGGTTGGAATCGACGGCGCTTACGCTTAAAATCCTACAACAGGAGTTATAAGAATATCAAAAAGCCCCATCATGGGCCCTAATACTGTAGTTTATCTGGGCACCGTAGCCCTAATCAGTTTTGTGCTTAAATGCACGATTCTACTGAATGCCCGTATCGATAGCTGAACTTCTCAAGCCTTCAAAGTACGCCATCAATGCCGATCCGTACATAGAGAATGCACGCCCCTATTAGTTAGTATAGTTAGTATAGTTAGTAGCTAGGTGCTAGAAACCAGACTCTAGCTATTGATGGACAACAGCCTTTGTAGGGATACCTGGTGGCAAAAAAGTTAAATAATTGCAGCGTTCTCAACTGACTTACCACGCCCTATACCATAGTAGTCAAGGCTATGCTCTTTTACATGAGCCGGTTCGTAGAGGTTGCGGCCATCAAAAATCACCTGGTCTCGCAACTGTTTTGAAAGTGCAGCAAAATCCGGAGCGCGAAAATGCGACCATTCAGTGCAGATAATCAGTGCATCGGCATTTTTTACAGCTGCATCTCGTGTACCTAGCAGCATAAAATCCTCTCGTTGACCGTAGATCCGCTCCGCCTCGTCCATGGCCTCAGGATCATAAGCCTGGACCTTGGCGCCCGCATTCCACAGCGCCTCCAGCACCACACGGCTGGATGCCTCTCGCATGTCGTCGGTATTAGGTTTGAATGCTAATCCCCAAACCGCAAAGGTTTTGCCAGCAACCTGATTACCATAATGCTGCTGAATTAACTGAAACAGCCGTGTTTTTTGTCGACTGTTAACCGCCTCGACGGCCTCCAGAACCTGCATGTTGCAGCCAAAGCTTTTTGCAGTGCTGATTAGTGCACGCACATCCTTGGGAAAACAGGAGCCTCCGTATCCGCAACCTGGGTAGATGAATTGATAACCAATTCGTGGGTCTGATCCAATACCCCGCCTCACTTGCTCGATGTCGGCTCCCAGCTTTTCAGCCAGGTTGGCAACCTCGTTGATGTAACTTATCTTGGTAGCAAGAATCGCATTGGCTGCATACTTGGTCAGTTCCGCTGACCGGACGTCCATATAAAGCATGCGGTTGGAACTGCGATTAAATGGCGCATAAAGTTCTTCCGTAAGCTTTCGCACTTTCTTGGAATCGGTACCGATAATAATTCGGTCAGGTTTCATAAAATCCGCTACCGCAGCGCCTTCTTTCAGGAATTCCGGATTGGAAGCCACTCTGGTCCGCAATTCAACGCCACGCACTCGCAAACATTCGTCAACCACCTGCTTAACCCGGCTTGCTGTACCGACCGGCACTGTTGACTTGATTAACACAGTTTTATCGCTATCCATATGCTGACCGATACTACTGGCAACATTGAGGACATGCTTGAGATCAGCTGAGCCATCTTCATCGGGTGGCGTTCCTACTGCAATCATTACCAGTTCCGACTGATTGATGGCAGTTGCCGGCTCGGTAGTGAAATTCAGCGTACCCAGCTTCAGATTCTCAGCGACTAGGGCATCCAGGCCACGCTCGAAGATGGGCAAATGTCCGGAGCGTATGCACTCCAATTTGTTTTCATCGATATCAATACAGACCACCTGATGGCCCACTTCGGCAAGACAGGTACCTGTAACCAGACCCACGTACCCGGTTCCAAAAATAGTGATATTCATTGTTCAGAGATTCCTGTAAAAAAGGGACTAAGTGGCCGCCGCAAGAATGGAACATTGTCACTGCTTGGTGACACAAGTATTACAGTATAGTTTGACAGCCATATTACTGTCATGAATTTGTTGTACATCGGTCTTGATTCCACAGACAGCGGGTGGCAGTTGAAAATACTCTATGGTCTTCAGGCAACTGGCAATGGCCACTCGTCCAGAACGCGGATGATGGCCCGTCATTTAAACGACAGATATGTCGATGTGACCTACCAGTTCTCAGGACGACCAAAAGAAAAGTATTTCGAAATGGATGCCTTCGGTGACTTTATTTGCCTGCAAGGATTTACCTTCGCGGTGGAGTTCGGACGAATAAAATATGCCAGGACAATCCTGCAAAAGAATCTCTCCAAATTTGTCATCGATATTTGCAAGCTTGACCTTTCCGGCTATGACCTGATGCTAACCGATTACGAACCAGTAACCGCATGGGCCGCCAATTTCGAATCCAAACCGGTTATCTGTATCCGACACCAGTACGCATTCCGACGTAGCGTTCGCGTGAAAGGGGACAACTTCATGTGTCGCCTGATTCTGAGGAATTTCGCCCCGGCCGCTGCCTGCATTGGGCCCAGTCCGATGAGGGAATCCTGCCACCTATCGTAGACCCGATCTTGTAGTCCAAGTTCGATCCTCACCAACCAGGAAAAAGATCCTGGTTTACCTGCCATTTGAGGATCAGCAGGAAGTTGCTGCTATGCTGCAGCAGATTCCCGGCTACGACTTTTATCAATACGGGTCAGGCCTGACCGATAGTGAAGATGGGCGGATGAAATTGCGGCAATTCCGTCACACCGGTTTCCGGGAAGACCTGGAGTCTTTGGCAGCAGTAGTCCGCAACGCCGGCTTTGACCTGGTCAGCGAGAGTCTGCAGCTGGGCCTGCAGGTACTGGTCAGACCAGCAATCGGACAAACCGAACAACTTTCCAATGCGCTTGCGATTCAGGAACTCGATATAGGCGCCAGGATAGACGCCCTGTCCGTCGATAATCTCGCCAACTGGTTAAATTCTTTAGCCCTGGAAAGCCAGTCAAGGATTTCCGCCTGTCTGCCCCGGTGTGGCCGGAGCACTGGTGGACTGGATTCTGGCAGGCAACCGGTAAGATGCTGACAGGCTCACCCACGAACTATGGCCGCAGTACCATACCTTTCAGGCCAACTTAAATCCGAGCATAGCCAACGCTGAACCTGTACAATTCTGACCTGCATCAGTGCCAGCCCGCCTGTCGGTAGACTCAGAGCCGTCGGGGCTATACTCTTGGAATTCAACCAAACAAGTTCAGGGCTACCACTCATTTTGAAATGAGGATGAGAGCACTGGATTGGAAAACGGAATATTCCATGGCAAACAAATTCGCCCTGCCTGCAGAGCAGCTTTTCACCGGCACCGACCCCGGTTCCCTGCCCTTTAAAACAACCGACGAATTGGACAGCCTGAAAGAAGTCATCGGTCAACAACGTGCTATCGCCGCCATAGAACTTGGGATCGAGGTCAATAAATCAGGCTTCAACCTGTTCGCCCTGGGACCGGCCGGCATAGGCAAACAGTCAACCATCACACAGTACCTGGCAAGGCGAGCCGAATCCCAGCCTACTCCCGACGACTGGTGCTACGTCAACAATTTCGCCAATCCACAAAAGCCGCAGGCACTACGACTGCCTTCTGGAAGAGGTAATGAGTTGTGCCAGGACATGAAAAAGCTGGTTGACGACACCAAAACCTCAATGCCAGTGGCATTCGAATCGGAAAATTACCAGAAGAAACTGCAAAAGATTCAGGAAAATTACGAGCAGCAGCGCGCAGCGGCTTTCAACGAACTGAGTGAAGAAGCAGCAGAACAGCATATTGCGCTGATTCGCGGTCCACAGGGATTCGTCGTAGCACCCATCGTCAATGGCAAAGCCATCGACAACAAGGAATTTGCCAAGTTGCCGGAGGATGAACGACAGCGGATTGATTCTCTGATCGAAGAATATGAAGATCGCCTGAGCTCACTTCTGCAGAAAATGCCGCAACTGGCCCGTGAAGAACGTACGGAAATTCGCATACTGGTAAGGGAAACTGCAACCCAGACAGTGGATGTGCTGGTTAACGGCCTGCTGAATAAATACCAGGAGCTACCTGACGTCTGCCAATACCTGGTGAACGTAAAGAATGACATCGCGGATAACGTAGACGAATTTATTGAACAACAAGCCACTCCGGAGCTGCTGGAACTGGCGCGCGGAGAAGCACCGCTGTTCCGCAAATACTCAGTCAACGTATTGATCGACAACAAGGAAACTACCGGCGCACCGATTGTTTACGAAGACAATCCTGCGTATCCGAAACTGACGGGTCGCGTGGAGTACGAGTCCCGCATGGGAACTCTGGTTACCGACTTCACTCATATCAAGCCGGGCGCTCTGCACACTGCCAATGGTGGTTACCTGTTACTGGATGTGCTGGAACTTTTACGGCAGCCATTCGCCTGGGATGCCCTGAAGCGCATACTTTATGCCAATAAAATTTCCACTCAGTCCATCGGTTCGTTATACGGCATGATGGACACCGCCAGCCTGGAACCCGAACCGATTCCACTGGACATCAAGATCGTGTTAATGGGAGAGCGCTATCTCTACTACCTCCTGCTGCAACACGACCCCGGATTCAAGGATCTATTCAAAGTTGCCGCTGACTTCGAAGAGGAGATGGACCGTACGCCTGAAAATATCGAACAGTTCTCCCGCCTGCTGGCATATTTGATTAAAAAGGATGACCTGCTGCCTTTTTCAGATAGCGCAGTGGCGAGAATGGTTGATTACAGCTCCAGGCTGGCCAGCGACGCAGAAAAATTGTCCACTCATCTGCACAGCATTGTCGACCTGTTGCAGGAAGCCGGACACTGGGCCGTCAAGAACGGCGATCAACTGGTGAACGCAGACTCGGTGCAGCGAGCTATCGATGAGCAAGCCTATCGAGTCAGCCGACTGAAGGAAAAACTTGGCAGCGAAATTCAGCGGGAAACTATTCTGATCGATACAGAAAGCGACCTGGTGGGCTCCATCAACGGCCTGGCGGTCATCGATCTGAGTAACTACCGATTCGCCTACCCGACGCGAATCACCGCCACCACGCGGCTTGGCAACGGCAAGGTAATCGATATCGAGCGAGAGGCAAAGCTGGGGGGAGCCACCCATTCCAAGGGCGTACTGATACTTTCCTCGTTTCTGGCTTCCCATTACTGCAAGGACACACCCCTTTCGCTGACCGCCAGCCTGACTTTTGAGCAGTCATACGGCCATGTGGCAGGCGACAGTGCTTCCATGGCCGAATTGTGCGTACTGCTTTCATCACTCGCTGACATTCCCATCCACCAATCCCTGGCCATCACCGGCTCAGTTAATCAGCTAGGTCAGTCCCAGGCCATCGGTGGGGTCAACGAGAAGATCGAAGGCTTCTTCGATATCTGCCAGCAACGGGGATTAAACGCTAAGCACGGTGTGATCATCCCGGCCTCCAACGTCAAACACCTGATGTTGAAACAAGAAGTAGTAGACGCAGTGCGCGAGGGCAGGTTCCAGGTACATGCCGTCGAAAATGTCGATCAGGCTATTGAAATACTCACCGGCGTGCCCGCCGGGCAGCGGGACAGTGAAGGTAAATTTCCCGACGGCAGCATCAATAAACTGGTTGAACAGAGGCTGACGGCAATGGCCCTGGACCTGCGGAAGTTTTCTAAAAACCGCGATAACAATGACAAGGTCATTCCACCGGAATGACCTCCTGTTCCCAGCCATCCCTATAGCGTAAAAGTATTCTATTGCCCTCAGTATAAAATCCTGGCTGATCGAGGATATCCGACCAGCGTAGCTCTGCATTCAACCTGAACCTCAATTGTTCGCTATCGACAACGAGGCCAAAGGTTCCGTCTGGATCCAACATCAACTGTTGTTGGATCTGCGACCTGATTCGGTCCCTTAGTTGAAAAAAGTCATGGGCGCAGGCATGCAGTCGCTGACGGATGCCATCAGGATGAATGACTACCAGATTGCCATCGTCATCGAAAGACACCTGGATATTTCCTGGTGGGTTTTCCGGAAACACCTGAATATCCGGCCTGAAACAATAGCGATCGCCGGAAGGGGAATCTGCTTCCCAGCCATGTCGGAGCCAATAGAAATTGGTCCAGCCCAATCTCAGCAGTTCAGCGACCAGATCCGCTTCTTTGTGCAACGCGCTACGAATATGCAGTTCTGCTCTCGATTGCGACCGCAGCCTCAGCCCCCCCTCAGGGGTCTGCTGCACTCGTCTTTGTACCGAATTCTGGTACCGGAACGTCGGGCCCACAGGCGCCACTACGAATCGACTGTCGTCGGGCAGTTGAATGACAAATACGCCGGGATTGTCGCCACGAACCACTAACACCATACCAGGAGACACATCCAGCAGGTCGCTGATGATTTCTGCCAGGTCCTGCTCATTAGGATAGTCCGCCTGGCACCCTGGACACTGGTAGCCCTGTCCGGGCTGAGCACTGCCTAGTTGCCAGCCAGTCGCCAGTAACAAAAAAACAAACAGCCGTCGAACTAAAAATTGCTTCATTCTCGTTCCCCTTAAAGGTATCTCGAACCGAAAATCACTTACCTGGCGCCGGCACTGCAGCAACCACCTATTGCATTAGAGATTAGCTAAGGAATGTCATGTTGATCGACATCAAAAACGACCCTGAAACAAGTAGAAGTGCGACAATTTGACGCAATGCCCGAAGGCAAAAGCAAGCACTATCTGGGGTGTCCGTGCTGTGGGGAGCTAGATAGTACTTTGTCAGTCTACTAGGCGGTTTTCCCTTCCAGCAACGGTACAAAAGCAACTCCCAATACATCACGGGTATTCAACCTGCCCCCATTATCCTTGGTTACCAGCATGAGCTCCTGGTGTCCCCAGCGTTGTCCCACTGGAATCACCATCCGGCCGTCTGGTGCCAGCTGATCGGTAAGAGATTCTGGAATATTCGTGGCGGCCGCAGTGACAATAATGCCATCGAAAGGCGCAGCCTCGGGCCAGCCATCGTTACCATCGTCGCAACGCACATGCACGTTGTCATAACCCAGCGCTTCCAGGCGCTGCCGTGCTGACTGCGCCAGTTCCGCCACCCGCTCTATGCTGTAAACTTCCTTTACCAACTTCGACAGCACTGCGGCCTGATAGCCTGATCCGGTGCCGATTTCCAACACCCGGTGGCCTGGCTTCGTATCCAGCAGGTCAGTCATTAAGGCTACAATGTACGGCTGAGAAATGGTTTGCTGATGCCCAATAGGCAGCGGTCGGTTTTCATAGGCTTCGCTACGCAGCTCATCAGGTACAAATTTGTCGCGTTCCACTTGGGCCAGAGCCTGCATCACCTGCTCGCTGAACTCTTCTCGCCCGGTGTACATGGCCGTGAATCGGGCATCTGCCCTGATCTGATCCAGTATCTGTTTGACCTCCTGTTTCTCAACCATAATTTACAAGCGCTATTCTAATTACCAATCCGTAATGGCTGGTTCATATTTCGTAACAATCAGGTAATGGTGAACATTAAGATCCATTAGAGGTTCCGAGCCACCTGACAGTCAACTCCAAAAGGTGATGGGCATAGCCACATTCGTTGTCGTACCAGACGTATATCTTAACCTGGATTTTACTGATCACCATGATAGACAGTACGTCTACAATAGTAGGATCGTCAATTCTCTCACTTCGTGTCAATCACCTGCAGGGTTGATTCGCTTTTCCTCGAAGACTAATTATCACGACCATCACTAAAAATCGACTTGCATTGGACGATAGTCTGTATTCAGGGGGTGTTCTTATATGTCCGCGAATTGACGTTCTCTCAATAGCAGTCAGGCATTGACTGCTCGCTACCGTTCCAGCTTAAGCAATTATTCCAGGTGAACCATGAAATTTCTAACTGACTGGAAGCCGTTCGGAAACCTCGACCCTCTTGAAATGAATGCGCTGGCTGATCGCATGATCATAATGTCGGTGATTCTGCTGCTCATCCCACTGATAGTGTCTGTTTCAAGGTCAACCTACACCGGCTGGCTGCCACTCTACAATTACCATATGGGTGCTTATTCCGTGGCGCTTCTTGCTACTCTGATGCGCAGCCAACTGGATGGTCGGGTTAAAGTCCTTATCGTAATCGCCGGCTGTTTGCTGGTGACAGCCTCGGGGCATTATGCTTCTGGCCTTTACAAAGGAGGTGCTTATTTCCTGCCTATCGCGCTGGTATTGATTGCATTTTTTTACGGTCCAAAGCAGCTGGCATTCTTTTTTGTGACCTGCATTGCCGGCTATACGTTTATCGCCTGGGGATTTCTGACTGAGCGCCTGACGGCTGAACTGACTTTATCAGAAGTCAATCTAAACACCAGGTACTGGCTCAATACCGGGTTCTCCCTGACAGTTTTCTTTGCCATTACCAGCCAGGTTATGTTCAGTTACCGAAAACTGCTCGCCAACAAAGTCGATGAAATCACCGCACAACGCGACGCCATAGAACAGCTGACCAATTACTGTCAGCTGACCGGCGCCGCTACGCGAGTCAATGCCACAAAATTTCTGGATAGCTGTCTGGAAAAGGCAGAGCAGCAGCAATCTGAGGGCGCCATCCTGCTAATCGTGATAGATAACCTTACGGAGATAAATGACCAGCAGGGATATGACGTCGGAGAAACAATGCTCAAGAGCGCCGGCGAACGACTCAAGCAATTGCTGCGACCTGATGACTTGCTTGCTCGCATAGCTGGCAGTCGATTTCTTATTATTATTCCGGAAGTGACAGTTCAAGCCCGGACCGAATTTCTCGCTGATCAGATTAAGGCAGCGATGGCAAAACCTGTCCAGAATGCTCCGGTTCCTTTTTCGATTCAATGTACAATCGGAGTCATCTCGTTTCCCCATGATACGCTTAACGCCAACCAATTGATCCTTAAAGCAACTGAAGCCGCGTCAATTGCGTCAGAAAGAAAGCTGGATGCCTACCACTTAAAATAGAACATATGGGCCAGATTTAAAAACAACGTATCATCTGGCGATCCTGGAAATCGGTCTAAGTTCGGTTTTCCAGCCGTGCCCGCAGATACTCCACCGCTTCAGAAACCGGTCGTCCTTCTACATCCACGATTCGATTAGCTTCACGCATGAGCTGATCTGGAATACTGTTCACCAGTCGCGTAACGACACTCATGAAAATCTCGTTGTTCGCAGCCTCCGGGGAGGCAACAAAGAGGCCATCGTAGGGCAACAAGGCGCCCCGCGGATCCTCAAGAATCAACAGATCGTAGGCTGCCACTCGCCCATCTGTGGTGTAAGCAGTAATCAGGTCTACCTGCCGTTCGTTCACAGCGGAATACATCAGAGTCGCATCGAAGGTAAGCTTTTCAGCAAAATCGATAGTGTAAGTGTCGCGCAACGACAGCCATTCCAGGCGACCAAAAAACTCAAGATCCGCACCGCAGATCAATGTATTCGCGACCGGCACAAGATCCTCTATACTGGTAATCCCTAATTCCGCGGCTCGGTCACGTCGCATGGCAAGCGCGTAAAGGTTTTGAAATCCAGACGGACCGACTGCCACCATCGATGACTGCTGATCGATATAGTCGGTAACCGCATCCCGAACAGCAACCCTGCCCGGGTTCTCAGTCTCCCGCATCTGATTTGCCCAAACGGTTCCGGTGTACTCCAGATAGACATCGACACTGCCATTTTGCGTAGCTTCATAGATAACATCAGAACCAAGCCCCAGGCGCTGGTCAACGCGAAATCCCTGCTTCTCCAGCTCAGCTGCAAGAAGACCGGCAATTATGTACTGTTCGGTAAAAGGTTTACCTCCCACAACAAAGTCAGCTTGAGGCCTGGGGAGTAACGAGGCAACAGAGACACTGAACAGGACTATCACACCCAGCGATACAGCCCACTTCACGGCTTTCTGTTTCCCGCTGACAGACTTCTGAACTCTGTTTTCAACGAGCCACTGAATCCCTCCGATCAAGCCATCAAGCATTACCGCCAGAATTGCCGCCGCAATACTGCCGACAGTGACAGCGACCAGATTGCGAGTCTGTATTCCGGTAAAAATGTAATTACCAAAGCTGGTAGCCCCAACCAGGGTAGAAAGGGTAGCCAGCCCTACAGTCCATACCGTCGCTGTTCGAATCCCGGCGATAATCACCGGCAATGCCAGTGGCAACTTAACCTTCATTAAGGCCTGGCCGTCTGTCATGCCTATCCCGCACGCCGCTTCCACAACGTCCTCTGAAACAGTTTCCAGACCGGTAAGCGTGTTTCTAATAACAGGCAGCATGCAGTAAAGCGTCAAGGCAATGAACGCCGGTAGAAAGCCGATCCTGCCACCCAGTAATGCCACCGTAAGAGCAAGTATCGCCAGGCTTGGGATGGTCTGAATAATACTGACAGTTGTCAGCAATGGCGTTCGTATTGTCTTGGACTGCGCCGCCCAGATGCCCAGCGGCACACTCACCAGGGTACCAAGCAACAAGGCACTGAGAGTCAGTAACAGATGACCCTGAAAATAGCTCGGAAGTAACAGTAACTGTTCGCGCAAATTATCGTTCATATCGCGTCAATCTGACCTTGGCTCTTGATCAATCAGTCGATCAAGTAATTCAGCACGACGCTTCGGCATTTCCACAATAGCGCTGACAAACTCATTTGCCGGGTAATTTAGCAGCTCGTGAGGGGTTCCCAGCTGTAGCACTTCACCCGCTTTCATCACCGCAATGCGATCGGCCATCAATAGCGCTTCGGTCATGTCGTGGGTGACCATGATCACGGTGAGATCCAGATCAGATTGGATTTTTTTGAATTCATCCTGAATTTCGGCCCTGGTAATCGGGTCCAAGGCACCAAAGGGTTCATCCATTAACATGACTTCAGGCTCTGCTGCCAGAGCGCGTGCTACACCAACGCGCTGCTGTTGTCCCCCGGAGAGCTCAGTTGGACTTCTTGTTCCATATTCTTCTCTAGGCAGCCCTACCATGTCCAGGGTTTCATTGCAGCGCCGAATGACCTTCTCTTTACTCCAACCCAACAATTCTGGCACAGCGGCAACATTTTCTTCGATCGATCGGTGAGGGAAGAGGCCTATACCCTGAAAGACATAACCAATGTTCCTGCGCAGTTCTTCAGGATTCTGCTGCAGAACATTCTCATCGGCTACCAAGATTTCCCCTGCTGTGGGTTCTTCCAGTCGATTTATCAGCTTGAGGGTGGTGGTTTTGCCGCAACCGGATTCTCCGATCAGGCCCAGCAATTCACCTTTCTCTACCGAGAAAGACACCTCATTTACAACATTCGTGCTACCGGAATCAAAACTCTTTGAGACATTCCTTAGTTCTATCATCAAAAACCCTGGAAAAGGAGTTAGATCAGATACTAGCACGTTTGATTGCAATGTCGGGGCAAGCGCCTGCAAAGAGCTGAGCAGGCAGGGTACGAAATAGTGTATCTTTTGCAAACGGGCAGTTCCGGCGACAACGCGCTCGCTGCTTCCGGAAGATGATTTACATGGGCAGATTAGTAAAAGAATACATTCAAGAGAATGACTAATTACTCATGATCTCAGTTCCCTGGAATTTCAAAGGTGAAGTCTCCACGCTGCTGCTGGCCAAACTCATCTTCGCTGGTCACCCTGATATGGTGCAAGCCAGCTTTCAGCGAATCCGGAATTGGCAATTCCCAGATATGTGATGACCGGGTTGCCCGGCCGTATGCGTCTTCGGTATCCGCAAAACGGGCATGCACCCGCTCCACATAAGGATCCGTGCGCACGGTATAGATCATTGGCTGATCCGGTTCACCGTCCACAGACATCCATACCCGATCGCGCTCCCCGCCATCAAACAGGTTGACCACCACCCTGGTTCCCGGCCACAGATTACCGCGGTGGATGCCACCCTCTTCCGGTGCCAGCATTGGTGGATCCAGGGTAATTCGAAGACGGCGACTTCCATCGGACCCGAATGGAAAAGGAATGAATTCCGGCACCAGTTCGACATCGTCAAAGCGTAATACGTAGAAGCCGTTGGGATTGCCGTCTTCCATCATCGCGTCGCGCACTCCCCGCAGGTCAGCAGGGCCCTGGGTCCAGCCATTGCCGCGCACTTCCGCCAGAGTGTGAGCGATCCATGGCAGCCCGGCCCAGCCGTGTCGGTGATTCACCTCCACTTTCCAGCTGTTGCTGGTGTCATGTCCGGCAAGCCCGTATATGTGATCGAATGGTTCGAGGATTCGAAGCAATTCAGAAAAATTCTCCGTATTAGGCCCCGTGGCTGTTGCTGACCGACCATCATTGGCAATAGCTACAAGAGGAATGTGGGTAGCGATTACGATAAGCTTGTCATTGGAAACGTGGGACAGGTCCTGCTCCAGCCATTGCAGCTGGTTAGCCGGCAGATAACCTCGATAGCGACCATCGTCAAACTCCTTGTTGGCGCCGGCGTACTCGACATTGTTGAGCGCCACGAAATGGACATTGCCGTGGTTGAACGAGTAATAGGTTGGACCGAAGTTCAATTTAAAGGTCTCATTGGCAAACCAGGCGTTAGGAGATTCATAATTAATGTCGTGATTACCTGGCAAGTACCACTGGGGAATACCCATCAATCCCATCATGGCTTTGTGGCGCGGATAAAGAGTCAGGTTGTCGTAGACTACATCGCCCATAGTCAGACCAAAGTCTACACCGTAGGGGTTATCAATCAGCGGATTGATCAGATCCTCGCGAAGCATATCCTGACTCAAATCAAAGCGCGCCTGAGGGTCAGCAAACCCGTGCGCAGTAAACTGTTCAGATGCATCGGGCAGTACACTGAGCGGAAAATCAATACTGTCTGGAAGCGGACCGGTAGATTCGGAAACCGGAAAAACCCACTCCACCGCCGTGCCAGCGACAATGTCCGGCGTACCTTCGGGATAGTGGCGATAGAAAAACTGTGGCATGTAGTTATCGTCCAGCGCCATCTGGTAGTCTGCCGGCTTGGAAATAAACAGAATCTGATAAGGCGCCAGGTCAATCTCATAAAAGCCAGAGGAATCCGTAAGCACCACCTGGCAACCGTTACTCACAGCCACACCAGCGATGCCAGGCTCGATGGTTTCGCGCACGCCGTTGCCACTTAGATCCAGAAATACGCTGCCACGAGCCGTTTCTGATAACAGATTTGCTTCGCACTGAGCCAGGACAGAATTACTGCCAAGACTTAAAAATGAAAGGACAACGAGAACAAGCAGATTCTGATGCATAACAGGTACTCCTGATTCAGTATGTATTTTAAAAGCATAGGCCTGACCTATTAAAGCGGGGTGACAGCAATCTGCCTCTCCGGCGAACTCGTCTGGGGTCCATAGTCTTGCCATGGCGAATCTGCGGCTCCCTAAGCAAACTTGGAGCAAACTTGGAGTAAACTTGGAGTAAACTTGTACTTCAACCAACTGCAACTGCATCCTGGAAACACCCGACACCCCGTCATGAACACCCTCTTTATCTCTGACCTCGACGGCACACTGGTCAATAACCAAGCCGAATTATCAGATTACAGCCTGCAGACCCTGCAGGAACTGATAGACGACGGCCTGCCTTTTACCGTAGCCAGTGCCCGCAGCATCGTTTCCATGCAACAGATGCTGCGGGGCCTCAGACTTGACCTGCCGGTGATTTCCTTTAATGGAGGATTCATTTCCGACCTCGAAACCGGACAGCACCACAGGGTCAACAGTATCGAAAGTGAGATAATTCATCAAATCTACGACGCGCTTGCTGATTTCGGATGCGTGCCGTACCTGTCCACCTACACAGGCAATGAAGAGCGGGTTTACTACCACCGGGTGATAAACGCGGGCATGGAGTGGTACCTGCAGGAACGAATTACCAGGAAAGATCCACGATTTCGGAAAACCGACAACCTACGACACGGACTGAAAGAACAGGTCGTGTGCATGACCGTTATCCACCGCAAGGAAATACTCGACGACCTCGAGCAGCACATTCTCGGCTCTTATGGTGAGCATGTAGAGGTGCACCACTATGAAAATCAATATGATCCAGGCTGGCACTGGTTAACGGTGCACGATCGCCGCGCCAGTAAAGACCAGGCCATTGAAGACTTGAAACAGCACTTTGGTCTTGAACAAAAACGCACCGTGGTGTTTGGGGACAACAGGAACGACATTTCCATGTTTCAGAACGCCGATCACGCAGTCGCAGTCTCAAACGCGCAGCCGCAAGCCAGGGAACATGCGCATATTATTATTGGCAGCAATGAAGAAGATGCCGTGGTTAACTATCTTGTGGATCAATGGCGCGGCAGGCAATCAGATTAGTTTCACGCAATCCCACTGTGTTGCAGATAAGGGACTGAGTGGTGGTATTTATACCTGGAAAGTAACCTAAGGTTCCCTAACCAGAAAACCAGCAATATGTAGCTCACCAGCATCGTGCCAGCCACCGTCATGCCTATAGCTTGTCCTGACATCGGTATTTACGCAACATAAGTTCTGGGAAAAGGCATTGGCCGGGGCGGAAATAAACCGGGCCTGCATCCGCCCCTGGTTAGTAACTAAAAATCCAGTTCGGCGGCTGGTGCGTTTTCACGCGCAACCTTTTCAGCATTGCGTTCCCGCATACCGCGCTCACCCTGCAGGTAACTCCACTCCAGCCGCGTTTCAATGCCAGCGCCGGAGCGAGCACCCTGGATGCGCATATAGGGGCCCAATACCGCCCGATTCAGCTCCATCTGCCTGTCAAATTCCGGGAAGGCATCGCTGTAGCCAGGTGGGCAACCGCCGCCGCCTGGGGCTCCCCAGGGATTTTCAGGCCCTCCACAGGGCGCCAGGAGAGCACGGTAAACCGCTTCCATGTGCCCGAGGCGTACTCCAGGTACAGACTTAACCAGAGAACTTTTGTAGTCATCCGGTAGCAACGATGCATCATGATAAATTAACGTTCTCTCTGGCGACTTGTTGAAAGCCATTCCCTGGTTTGACACGGAAAAGTCAAAGGTTGACGGACCAAAGAAGTCCCGTGCCTGTGCGACTGCAGTATCCAAATCGAACCGCGCGACACTCTGATTGTAAATCTGTTCGTACATGATCAGGCTAACCAGTTCCAGGTTCCTCGGAATGTTGCTACCTGAAGATCTTTGCCTCGCCTCCCGGGACCTGGCGTCTCGAGCGGCTCTGACTGAATTCTGTGCAGCCTGCTGATTTTCAACAATGGCCTGCTGCGCCTGCAGAATCATGTCCCTCAATTCGCCTTCCTCAAGTTCATCAATGAATCCCTGAGAGGGTTGGACAGCCAAATAACGGATTCGCTGGGTACGCATCAGACGACCATCATCGGCCATCTGCTGAATGGCATAGGCGCCGTCAATCTGAGTTTGGTACCCCCGCTCCTTTAATATCTGATCTACATACATGGCTGGCATGGCCAGGCGCAGACCCTGGATAACCTGATCGATCGCCCTGCGGTCGTTGCCCGAGGGGGCTCCCCACACCAGCGGCTCCGGCAAAACACCCTGACTAAGACCCGTAGTCGAACTGGTGACAGGGGCGGGTACCGAAGTTGCAGTCGAAGACGTTGAAACGCCATTGGTGGATACCTGGGGAATCACGTCCTCTACGATCCCATCGGTGGACTGGTAAACCTCCTGGTTTACCTCGTTGACTTCCTGGTTGGTGATGGATTCGACTTCCTCCACCGCGTTGTTGACCGTGCTCTCGACACGCTCTCTGATATTGCGGAGAAAACCCTGAGCATGCACCGAGCTGGTGGAAACGAGCAAAATGAGTAACAACAGGATTCGCATGGTCAGATCCTCTTATTTTTTAAATTAACCAATACCCGAGGTTAACTCCATGTTTTTCGAGTGTCTACCCTGAAGCGATCGGCGACTGGATATCTGGCCACCTGCGGACGAAAAATCGCTGAAAGATTGGAAGAAACGGAGAAAACCGGGGACAAGAAATGGGACAGAATTGGTTTCTTGTAAAAGAAACGGTAAGCGGAAAAAATGGCAAGAAATGTGGACAGATTTAGTCTATTTTCGCAAAAGCGGGGCCAAATTTATTTACTTGTAGAAAATAAATCTGTCCCCACTTTGCTCATTTTGCTGCTAACTGGTAAGCCAGTTTTGTTATAACTGACGACTGTCCGAAAACTATTTTTTAAAATAGTTATCGAACGCTTTCATCTCGTTGCCCAGGGCGGTCCAGTAGTGTTCCACGCCTTCCTGCAGGTGCTCCCAGGCATCATCACTGGCTTCGACCAGCTCTTGGAATTTTTCCTTGGCTTCTTCCTTCATGTTGTGAAGTTTCTCAACTTTTTCTTGATGCTCCGGAGCCAGTTCAGCCTCTGCCACTTTAACCTTGGCCTTCAGCAGGTCAATTTCCCGCTCCAGCTCTTCCAGCTTGGCACGGACCTGGTCTTCGTAATCTCTTTTTTTGCTCATCTCAAGACTCCTTTGCGGATTGATTCCAATGTCATCAGGGCATACTTTTTATCCAGGCGCCATGCTATGTCTGTCCCCTGCACGCAGTCAACTTAAGTAGAACCAAAGCTTGATAGTAATCAATCCCGTTTCTACACATTGGTTTTTTGGAATCTTGCCAGCCGTCTGTCCGACGTCACTGACATGCGCTATACTGCCGCCGCACTCAGGAGAGCACGACCATTTCCAGCTCAATCACAGACTCCCCCGCCCCCTCGGACGGTGCTTTCGCGGTTTTTTCGGAATCCCAGTTTCGCTGGCTGTTTTTTGGCAACGTGGCGTTTTTCTTTGCCATGCAAGGCCAGATGCTGACGCGAACCATCCTTGCCTGGGACCTCACCGGACAGGCCACTTCGCTGGCTTACGTTAACCTGGTAGTAGCAATACCACTGCTGTTCGCATCCTTGTTGGGTGGCGCCATAACCGACCGGGTGGAACGACGTCAGCTCGTGATCTTTGGCCAGACGCTGATTTTTGCCAATGAGATATTCATTCTTACCCTGTTGCTGCTGGATCGCCTGGAATTCTGGCACATGTTGTGTACCGCATTCGTCGCCGGCTGTGCCTTCCCATTCATCATGCCAGCGCGGATGGCGATAACCGCAACTGTTGTTGGACCCCGGCGCATGCAGAGTGCTATGGCATTCTCAGGCGGGGTCATGAATCTGAGCCGCGTGGCGGGACCCGCGGTAATGGGAGTGGTCATTGCCCAGTTTTCAGTCATAGCAGCGTATATACTTTCGGCCACACTTTACGTAGTCGCGATACTCTGCATGTTCGGTGTCAGGACCAGCCGCTCGTCGAGCGGGAAACCCAAACAACCTCTGCTGGCAGACATCGGCAACGGCTTCAGTTATCTGCGCGGTAACCGCCCGATGATGATTTGTCTGCTGTTCGGCCTGTTGCCCATGTTCGTGGCAATGCCATTCCAGAATATTCTGGTAATGCTCGCCGAACAGGCCTGGCAGATGGGTGAAAGTGGTGTAGGCACCCTGATGGCGATCGGCGGAATCGGCGGCGTGCTGGGCTCCATCTGGATTGTGCGAAGAGGTGAATCCAACGAACGGCTGCGCCTGATGATTGGAGCAACCCTGGCGTTCGGTGTTTTCCTGGGAGTATTCGCGCAAACCCCTAACTTTTATGTAGCACTTGTACCGTTGCTACTGGCTAACACCTACGCCAGTGCTGCACAGACTGTAAACAATGCAAGTGTTCAAATCCTCACCGACGATGAGATGCGCGGCCGAATGAGCAGTCTGATGATGATGTCGTTTGGCCTGACCCCGATTGGCGTATTTCCGATGGCCATAGCTGCAGACAGGATCGGCGCTGCCAATGCCATTTCCGGAGCCTGTGTGTTTTTGCTGATTTTAGTTATCGTTTTCTATTTTGCCAGCAAGACCCTGCGAGAACTTGATCATTCAGTAAAGAACAGAATAAGCCATTCCCCACATTAACCTGCGAGCAAATAAAAAAAGCCGCTAACTGGTGGATTCAGACTACCGGTTGGCGGCTCATTCCATCGCAGGCTATTTGACTGATTTCAGCCAACTAGTCTTCGCGAACGTACTTCACCAGCTGCCGGGGTCCTACCTCAGCGCCGTAAATATTACCGTGCTTGTCAGCGGCAACACCTTCGGCGGCACTGGTACCTCCGGGATTACGCTGCGGATCTGGGATAAAGGACAACACATGTCCGGTAATTGCACTTCCCACGCGGATGCCACGACGCCAGCCTGGATTCGATGTTGCGCTCGACTCAGAGTCAGCGGCATACAGTATGTCGTTATCATCGATATAGATCCCGCTCAACCTGCCAAACTGTTTCCACTCGGTAATATATGTACCATCCTGCTCGAAAATCTGGATACGGACATTGCCACGGTCTGCAACGAACAATCGTCCGCGAGAATCGAAGGCCAACCCGTGGGGAGTTCGGAATTCGCCGGGCGCCGTGCCGATCTGGCCCCAGGATTCGATGAAGCGCCCAGTGGGGTCGTACTTGGCAATCCGCGCCACAGTCGACAGATCAGCATTGGCACCCTGACCGCTATGACCGTCACCCACGTAAATGCTGCCATCGGGACCTACAATCACGTCGTTTGGTTCGCTAAGAACAGGCCCGGTGCCGTCACCTGTTATACCCGGCGATCCCAGGGTCATTAGCAATTCTCCCTCGGGACTGAACTTGTAAACTGCCGCTCCCTTACCGGCCGCATCAGGATTTTGTGCCAGCTCGTCCGGGCGGGCGAGTCGAGCATCGGCAATCCAGACATTGCCGCGACGATCCACGTGGATACCGTGCGGCCAGATCAACATGCCGCCGCCGAAAGCCGTGACGATGTTACCGTCCTTGTCGTACTTGATGACATTGTCGGCATCCGATAGCGCGCAGCTGTTACTGCTGCACCGTTCGGCTACCCAGACGGATTCGCCGTCTGCGTCGATATCGACAGCGCTGGTTGCGCCCCACTCTCGGTTACCCGGCAGATCAAAAAAGCCATTGATGGTGCGATAGGGATTAGGATGATCGTTTGTCGGCATGATTACCGGTTGCGCCTGGACGGTGGTGACAAAAAAGCAAGACACCGTGGCGAGGAGAAAAGGCAGGGTTCGACGAACTTGAGCCATAGTCAGCATGAGGAACTCCTTATCTATCTTGTTATGCATTTATTTTCAGGGGTTATCAAGCATAAGAGCCGGAATGACCATTGTCCACCGCCTCTTCCCTTGCAAGCCCCGCGCAAGAATCAAAGGGGACGCACTTCTACCTTACGGAAACGCATGGTGCCGCGCCCCCACTGCAGGGCAAACGGTCCGCTGGCAAACTGCGAATCTTCAACCTCAACGGTAGTTTCGCCATTAAGAACCACCAGCAAGCGCGAACCCTGCAGTGTGATCTCATAGGTGTTCCAGCGCCCCCCGGCCAGCGGCCGCGGTTCAGATACCGGCGCGATGTGCACGATACCGCCGGTACCATAGGCAGGATCGGGACGCTGATCGAAGATGTTCGCCTCGTAGCAATTGCGATCATTGATATTGGAAGGCTCCTGGCAACGCAGAAAAATTCCACTGTTGGCGTCATCACTGGCCCAGAATTCAACCCTCAATTCGAAATCACCGTAACTTGCCGGTGTCACCAGGAATGCAGCACCGCCCGGCCCCTCAGTGGCCTGAATCGCACCATTGGCTGCGGTCCAGTTAGCCTCGCCAACACGGTTGAAGTTTTCCAGGCCGGAAGCCCCGTCTATGAGGGTTTGCCAGTTGGAGTTGGATACACAGCCAACCAGCAGAATGGCGGCCAGCCCGGCAAAAGTAAATACTTGAGAGAGTGTTTTCATTAGTTAGTCCTTATTCTTATTTGCCAATTAGCTTTCAAATCACTATCAATTAACTATCAATCAGCTTCCATTATCACTGACTTGCAGTTGCCGTTCTCGTTCTTCAGTATCCAGCTCGGCCAACTCGGCAACTCGATCATAAAAAGACTGGAGTTCGCCGGTCTCTGCCTGCAGCAACATTGTAAAGGCGGGAACCAGTTCATTATAGGATGATACCGTCGACAGCTGCGCATTATTCAGCGAGTTTTCAAACCAGCGGTCGTAAGCGCCCACGTCACCCCAGCTCCTTTTCAGCTCCTCGTAAGCCGAACGCATGTCCTCTTGCAGCGCGGTCTTTTGTGCGCGTTTCTCGATTTCTGTCAATTCAAGCTGATACAGATCGTCAAAGCGATCGCGATAATCGATAACCAGCGCTACGAACTGCTGGCGCCGATTGGTCTCCCGCCTGGCACGCTCAAGAGAATCTCTGTCTCCCTGCTGTTCCAGCCAGCGCCGCAATCCTTCCTGCTCCACAGCGGTGGCAAAACTTTCGTTGAAAGTCGTGTCCCCGGGAACATAAACAAGCTGGTGAGCCAGTTCATGAAAAATCAGTGAGGCCAACTGGTAGTCCTGTCGATTTATAACCGTACTCAATACGGGATCATCAAACCATCCAAGGGTGGAATAGGCGTCCACGCCTCCCGTATACACGTCGTAACCTTGTTTCTGCAGGCGCTCTGCAAAACCCAAGGCTCCCGCTTCTGTGAAATAACCTCGGTAGCTCACACAGCCGGCAACAGGGTAACACCAGCTGACTGGTTCAACCGAAAACTCAGGTGCAGCAAAGACGTTCCACACTACATGCTGTCGATCCAACTCCACGTAGCTGAGATAGGAATCACCGGCTGGAAGCAGCAGCTCTTCAGTGGCAAATTCGCGAATCTCCAGCACTGTCGCCAATTTATGACGCAGATCAGCAGGCAGGCTTTCATCCGCAAGTAATTCGCTGATCCTTTCCCGATTCCACAGAATAGACAACTGCCCACGGGCGGCCTGACCGTAATAGCCGATGGTTTCACAAGCCACCAGTCCAACCACAAAAAGCACAACCAGTAAGGTTCTGAATACCAGTGATGCTGGCTTGGTTCCAGCCATCATCGCGCTCCGTGACTGACAGGCTCACCTGTCAGGGTAACTATCAGATGCCGTGATCCGCCGTGATCCCTGTGCTCCCCAAGGTACAGCCCTTGCCAGGTTCCCAGCAACAGTTCTCCCCTGCTGACCGGCACAGATAGCTCGCAACCAAGCAAGGAAGACTTGATATGCGCAGGCATATCGTCGGCACCTTCGTAGATGTGCTGGTAGTAGGGAGCATTTTCAGGAGCCAGGACATTAAAGTGGGCTTCCATGTCCCGACGTACACTGGCGTCCGCATTTTCGTTGATGCTCAGCGATGCGGAAGTGTGCTGCAAAAGGAAATGGGCAAGGCCTGTTTCGATCTTTGCCAGCTCTGGCAATTGATCGAGAACCTCGGCAGTAATCAGGTGAAATCCGCGAGGCTTGACGCTAAGACGGATCTGTTTTTGTATCCACATTCAGTCAGTGTTCGGCACAGGGGCAGAGAAAAGAATAGGGCAAACTATCTTGGTCCGGTCAGTCGGACCTCAAAGATGTCCGACCACAGCTTGCCGGTAACAAACAACCGATCCTGCTCGGGGTCGTAGGCAATCCCATTGAGGACGGCCTCGGATTCCGACCGCACAGTCTGATCCGACAACCCGGTCAGGTTGACCAGCGAGTTAACACTTCCGGTTAAAGGGTCAACTCTCACAATAAAATCAGTTTGCCAGATATTGGCCCAGACCTCGCCGTCGATATACTCAAGCTCGTTGAGAGAAGATACCGGGTTACCATCCAGCTTTACTTCAACCTTTCTGGTAGTAACAAAATTCTCTGGATCGACAAAATACAGATTGCTACTCCCATCGCTGAGTATCAGCTCTGCCCCATCGAAGGTCAGTCCCCAACCCTCGGTGGGATTATAAAAGGTATCCAGCTGTTCGAAAGATTCAAGATCGTAAACAAACACCATATGAGCCCGCCAGGTAAGCTGGAAAATACGATCACCGACTATCTCGATACCCTCACCGAAATAGCGATCGCTGAGTCGTTTGCTTTGCAGCACTTCACCGTCTTCCAATCGATATTTCTTCAGCATCGACTGGCCGTTTCGACCCGTACCTTCATACATGAGCCCGCCGAAATAGCGCAGCCCCTGGGTGTAAGCAGAAGGTGCATGGGGATAACGATTGATCACTTCATAGCCGAACACAGGCGTTTGTGCCTGCACAGCAGCACCTGCCGCCAGGAGCAGCAACAGCATTGAACTCAATAAGGACAGTATGTATTTCATGATTACCGGGTTGGATTCGCTTTCCGTTCCCTACTAAAATGACCAGTCATCATCAACAGTACGACACCCAAAAGCCAGATAGTGAGTAACACCATGTCAGAAGACTGCCTGTTCTGCAAAATTATCGCAGGGGATATACCCTCGAACAAGGTTTACGAGGATGAAGATGTCTACGCATTTCATGATATCAGCCCCGCTGCACCAACCCACATACTGATAATCCCGAAAAAACACATAGCTGCCGTAAAGGATGCCAGCGCTGAAGATTCCAGGCTGTTGGGCGCTCTGGTGCTGAAAGCCGCCGAAATCGCCCGGAAACAGGGGCTGGAGGAAGACGGTTATCGATTTGTCGTCAACACAGGCGACAACGGCGGCCAGACGGTTTTTCACATCCACCTGCATATTCTTGGCGGCAGAAGGATGAGCTGGCCACCGGGCTAGCAAGCCGCCAACTGGTCTGATGAAGGCGTTTCAATACTTCAGAAAGGCCTGGCGCAATTCCGCTAATCGATGATTGCCTGATAGATGCCATTACGCAGCTTGGCATAGTCGTCCAGACCGGTCGCAGGAATAATCTGCGTCAGATAAACCACCACCAGCCTTTCTTCAGGATCCACCCAATAAGTGGAGTGATAGGCGCCACCCCAGCCAAATTCCCCCTCTGACCCCAGCGTGCCACGTGTCCCTAAATCTTCGAGTACCGAAAACCCAAGCCCGAATCCCTGCCCCGGACGGAAAGGAACATCACCGATGTGACTGGTAGTCATTAACTCAACCGTCTTGGGAGACAGGATACGATTGCCATCCAGCTTACCGCCGTTGAGCAGCATCTGCAGGAAACGGGAGTAATCACGCGCAGTCGACAGGAACCCGGCACCACCGGAATAACTCAGGTTCGGTCCATTACCCTCTACATAAAGGCCCTGACTTTGCATGCCGTCCCGAACCGGAATCGCCTCAATACCTCCACCCTGGCGGGGACGGTACACGACTGCCAGGCGATCCGCTTTCGCTTGCGGCAGATAGAAGTGAGTATCATGCATATCCAGGGGTTCGAGAATCTCGGTATGCAAAAAGGTCCACAGATCCTGGCCACTGGCCTTTTCAATCACCGCCCCAAGAATGTCGGTATTGTAGCCATATATCCAGTTTTCGCCGGGGTGACCATCGATAGGCAATGATCCCATACGAGCAATGGACACACCGATCGGTTCGTTTTTGTTAGCAAAATACCAGCCCTGGAAACCCGCCCGTTCCCACAATTGCTGAGCGGGGCCACTGCCATAGCTGATGCCCGCGGTGTGAGTCAACAAGTGCCGAAGCGTGATGGGACGCCGTGCCGGCTCCAGTGTATAACCGCCTGCCCCATCATCTACTGCCACCTGGACATCCGACCATTCCGGGAAATATCGACTAAGCGGGTGATTGATATCCAGTTTGCCTCGCTCATGCAGAACCATGATACCGGTACTGACAACAGCCTTGGTCTGGGATGCAATGCGAAAGACGGTGTCTTCAGTCATTTCGACACCTTCCTCCTTGTTACGCCATCCATTGGCATCGGAAAAAACCACGCGTCCGTCACGCATCACCATAACTACCTGGCCCGCGATCTGATCGTTTTCCACATACGTTGTCAGCGCTTCATCCAGCCGCTCCAACCTCTCTGCCGACATGCCAACCCGTTCCGGACTTGCGGTACGCATCTCGGCGGCCGTTGCAACAACAGGAATAACGAGTGAAACACTTGTAATGAATAGTGCGGTCAACAACTGGATTGTTGTGCTTTTCATAATTCTGATCTCGCCATTTTATGCTTTAACTTCGAGAAAGATTTCCTGCTCGCATTATACTCCGTCTTTACGGAGCAAGACTCGACCTGGCCTGGGTTCCCCAGTGGCCATCCACCAGGGTCACGATGTACAAAGACTGGTAAGTGCCAATCGGCTCATTGTCACTGTTGAATCGTTGAAACACGGTATTAATGTGTACTTTCCCGGGCGCAGCCAGGGCCACTTCCCTAGTCAGCCAGTGTGAATGGTCCCAGCCGCTTCGAGGAAGTGATACGAATGAACGGGTTCTGGCATTGTCTGCAAAATCTTCGGCACTGTCCCAGACCGTGACCGTGCCGCTGGCAAAGCGGACATGTGGGTAATTCAATGAATCCGCCCAGGCATCAGAGTCCCGTGCGTTGAATGCCAGCATGAAGTCATCCAAGGCTTCCATAGCACCGGCAACTGCCACTTCAATTTCTGCGGAGTCCTGTGACCAGCTTGCGGCGGGTATCACCAAAAGGCAGATGCACATTGCCGATAATGTGTTTTTCAGCGTCATAGTGGTGTCCTTTTTTGAATTGTTAGAGCTGTTGCATGGCAAGCACTACTAAAGGTAGCCATGCCGTTGCTGCTTGTCCACCTTGGACAAGAGCTAACCGGGACTTTGGATTTGCAGATATCAGGATAGAAGCTAGCCGGGTAGCCTTTTCCGGTCAAGGGAGCAGGCGCTACTTCGGATTCTGCAGCCTGGCGATTTCCTCAGCCTCTGCCCGACACACGCCCTGTTCGGTTATCAATGCAGACACCAGTCGGGCTGGAGTGACATCGAAGCCGTAGTTGCCTGCCTGGACGTCAGGGTGTGTGAGACCCACCGTGCGTCGTTGTCCCTGCTCGTCCAGTCCGGAAATTCGTAATACTTCATCAACATCGCGCTGTTCGATAGGGATTTCCCGCAGTCCATCGTGGATGGAAAAATCGATGGTAGATACCGGTAACGCCACGTAGAAGGGCAGCTTGTTGTCGTGGGCTGCCAGAGCCTTCAGGTAAGTACCGATCTTGTTGCACACGTCTCCCGAAGCAGTCGTGCGATCACTACCCACCAGGCAACAGTCCACCATACCGTGCTGCATCAAATGGCCGCCGGTATTGTCAGCGATCAGGGTATTGGGAATCCCCTGTTGCTGCAGTTCCCAGGCAGTGAGGTACGCGCCCTGATTGCGAGGGCGGGTCTCATCCACCCAGACATGCAGCGGTATCCCGTGAGCGTGCGCTTTGTAAATCACTGACAAAGCAGTACCCCAGTCTACCGTGGCAAGCCAGCCGGCATTGCAATGAGTAAGAATCTGTAACGGCTCTTCCCCTCCTCCCTTGGCTTGCCAGAGTTTATCCAGCAGCGCACAGCCATGCACGCCGATTGCTTCGCAGGTCGCAACATCCTGTTCCGCAAGCTCCCTGGCATAGTGCAGCGCAGCGTCTGCCCGCTTACTGGCCGCTATAGATGCGAGCCCGCGCCTTGCCCCATCCATGGCCCAGGCCAGGTTGACGGCTGTTGGCCTGGTTTCCAGCAACTGGTTAATGGGAGTTTCCAGATCATCGCCGTTATCTCGCAGAGCAAGGTAGAGACCGAATACGGCAGCGACTCCGATAAGCGGTGCTCCACGAACGCGCATGGTCTTGATAGCTTCTGCCATGCCATCGACAGTGTTTATTGCCTTGATCTCAAAATGGTGGGGCAACAGGGTCTGATCGATTATCTTTACCGACTGCTCATCTGCATCGAACCAGATACTGCGGTAAGGCTGTCCGTTCACCAACATCTCTTGTTTTTCCTGTGGTAGTCATACTGCTAAATGACTCGCTCATTGCCACCATCAACAGGTATCTGCGCTCCGGTAGTCGCTCCGGTCTCTGGCGACGCAAACAACGCAGCCAAACGGGCTACGTCACTCGACGTGACCTCGGTCTTCAATACGTTGTTGCGCTTGTAGTCTTCTATTGACAGGCCGTAGTTGGCCGCGCGCTGGGCGAGCACCTCGTCGGTCCAGATGCCAGTATCGAAAACCGCATTGGGATGCAACACATTAACCCGGATACCGGCATCGCCCAGCTCCAGTGCTGCCACCCTTGCCAGCTGGGTCAGGCCCGCCTTACTTGCCGAATACGCTGCCGCCCCTGGCCCTGGCGCCGGCACATTTTTGGAACCGATAATAACCACCGCCGGGTCCACTCCGTTCTGCAGGTAAGGCTGACAGCCACGCAGCACTTTCATATGAGAAGTCAGATTAAGCTGCACTGTCTGCTCCCAGGCGCTGTCATCGATAGTGGCAATTCGAGCGCTGGCAGGAAAGCTGCCGGCGTTGCTGACTACCATGTCGATGCCTCCAAACTGCTGCACAGCCTTACTCAGCGCAGTATCGATGGCAGCGCTGTCGGTAACATCGCAGGTAACCGCCAGCACTGCCGGACTGTCGTCAAAAACACTCTCCAGCTCTGGAACTATATCCAGGGCGAGCACCACGGCTCCACGCGCCATAAACTCTTCGACACAGGCCCGTCCTATGCCAGAGGCGGCACCAGTCACCACTGCCACTTTGCCCTCAAATTCAGGCGCGGATTTGCCGGATTTTAATTTGGCCTGCTCGAGCTCCCAGTACTCAACCGCAAAAAGGTCACTGGCCGGCAATGCCTGCCAACCTCCCAGGGCGCTTCCCCACTGTATTGCCCTTATGGTGTGCCGGGTTATATCTTTGACTACCTGAAGTCGCTTCAATCCAGGTGCGAAATACAGCATTCCTTTCTGTAACCAGACGCCATAACGAGGCATGGGATCGAGACACTGGTGATGATCTTCAGCATGGCAGTCAAAGTACTCTTGGTAACGATGCGAAAACTCCGTGAGGCCAGCCAGCAGATCGTCGGAAAAAATTGCCGCAAACGCCTTGGCATGAATCGTATGGTCTGGAGTCAGCGGCCCACGCGTTGCCAGCTCGCCCACACCTTCCAGACTGGCAAAGCCGACTGCCGCCTCACTGGTATCCCAGTTCAGTAAAGCTGGAGTTCCAAGCAGGTCTGACGCATGCTTACGCAGCTGGCTTAACGCCAACAGGTCTTGTGAATCCGGCTGGTAGGCGCCGGCTGCCACCGCGGCAATCGCTCCGGAAGATTCCAGGTAGGTTTCTGCTTCGGAGACTAGCCGGATCATGTTTTCATAGCTGATTCTTGCCTCGTCGGCAAAAGTGAAGATGCCATGGTGCAGTAACACAACCCCTTCGATGGATTGCCAGTCTATGTTGCGGGTTGCTTCAGCCACCTGTTGGGCAAGAATGAACCCCGGCATGATGTAGGGCAGAATAAGGACCCGTTCGCCATAGATTTCAGCCAGCAGTTTTTCTCCATCAGGCGTATTGCTAATGGCCACCACTGCATCTGCATGGCTGTGATCTACTACCTGAAAGGGGATCAGCGCATGTAGAATGGCTTCCACCGAGGGCGTGGGTGCCGTAGGGTCAAGTAGAGCCCGACGCAACTGCCGCATCATTTCCGTATCGCTCAACTGTTCCAGTTGCGCCAGCCGGAGCAGGTGCTCAAGGTCGGTAGCCGGAAAGCCTGGCGCCTCAATAGTCCTCAGATCCCAGCCGGATCCCTTAACGAATAGAACCTGTTGCCGGTCCCCAATCAAAGTGGACTGGCTGCCTTTGAGCGAGGTATTGCCCCCTCCGTGCAACACCAGATCTTCGTCCTGTCCCAGCAGCTGTGAAGTATAAACCCGCAGTGCCAGTTCAGAGCCTTTCGCAAGTTCATCGGCGGTTGCCTGATCCCATCTACTCTTCATTCAAACTCTCAAAATATAAATCGAGGAAGCCCCGGCTTAATATGGATATGCTCTGCCGGAGTCTGTCGGGCGCTGTTGCCAGGCGTCGTGCGCAGATCATGGCCGAGCCCATGCTAAGCGCGACAACGCAGCGTTGCCTTGCCTTGACAGGCCGACGCATTGCCGCCGGCATGCGCTTTGTCAGTAACCTCGTCTGGAGGCCAGAGCATTTCCATAATTAGTCAGAGGTTCCTTAACAATACAAACGAAAACGCACCTGGACGGTGCGTTCTTCAGAATTAGCTTTTAATTGACCAATTAGCGGTTTGGTGGTTCCACGACGGAAATATTGAACATGCCCGCCTGTCTCGCCGCATCCATAATCATTACCAGAGTAGCGACACTGGAATTATTGTTCGGCTGGATTATCACCGATGCTGACGGATTTTCTGCTTTCAACTGGTCGATGTTGGACCGCACCTGGGTCGGAATGATCGGCCGCGGCTGCTTGTTCAGAATAATTTCGTCGTTGGGTCCAATTTCAAACAGGATATTTTGCGATTCTTCATCTTGCGGAGGTGGTGGCTCATTGTTGCTTTCACTGCTGGCGGCGCTGATTGCCGACTCCGACAGAAAAGTCGCCGTCACCACGAAGAAGATCAAAAGAATAAATACCACATCGAGCATGGGTGTCAGGTCAATGTTGGTTTCGTCAGCCTTTCTCTTGCCAGCTACTTTTTTCATTATTATGCCCTACTGCTTTGCGGGGGTAGCCCCCTGAAAATGCACTCTTGCTACCGAGTATAGCAGCTTTTCCCCAGGTTAAAAAAGTAGCTGGAAGCAAAAAGGGCCCCGCAGGACCCTTCTGGTTTGCAACACTCCATTAAGCTGGCAGCGTCTTGCTATCCTTTTGTTTTTACTTATTTTTTCTGCAGGGAGCCGATGGTGAACTGAAGCAGATCACCCAGCTGTTTGGCGTTTTTACCATCCCGTGAGTTTACTCGCACACCGTGCAAGGTATTCATCAGGATATCAGCCGCAAACTCAGCGGTTATGCCTTTCTTGATCTTGCCTTTCTTCTTCGCTTCGTTCAGCCTGGCGAGCAGAGCCTTGCGGATTGTTGCCAGCGAGTTTCTTACCAGCTTCTTCATATCACGGTCATAGTTAATACTTTCGCAAAGTGAATTAACCAACAGACAACCCAGCGCCCGATGCTTGTTGGAGGCGCCAACAACGGACAGTTCGAAATACTTGGCGATGGCATCCCACGCACCCAGATCCTTGTTCTTCAACGAGGCATTGATATTTCCCTCGACTGCCTTGTTGTAATGTTCGACACAGGTTTTGAAAAAGGTGTCTTTGTCCCCGAAAGAATTGTAGAGAGTGCCGCGATTGATGCCGGTACAGTCCAGTAGTTTCTGAACAGAGCTGGCTTCGTACCCTTCCTTCCAGAACTGCTCCATTGCACTGTTAAGTACCTTGTCGTATTCGAATTCAACTGGTCTTGCCATAATTGTATCTGATCCTGTGCGGAAACTTGCTGCCGCGCTAGTAAATGTCACTACACAAACCCGGCCACAATGCGTGGGTTTGCCCCCCGGTCGGATACCTCACCAGAATCCACAACATGGTGGTCAAGGATACTGGTGAAATATCCGTGCCGTTCAAAAAGGCCGGTATTGTATTACAGGCATTTCGGATTTACATCCCACCTGAGATCATTCAAGAGGAATTTTTTCAGTAATTGACAGCCAGCTGCTTTAACTGTATGACCGAACAGTCAAATTCATCTGCCCGATCAAAACGGACCCATTCTGGATCCCTCATTTTGGCGGGGCACTATAACTGTAGTTGCACCACGATGGTGAAGCCTAGCCCCAACAGGCCACCAACCACGCAGCCCCAGATTACCAGCCACCCAAGGTGTTCCCTGATCATATCCTGGACGATTTGCTTAACTAGCTGTGGTGTCATCTCCTCCAGACGGGAATCGATCATGGCTTCCAGTTTACCAAGCACCGCCTCGCTCTCCACCGAGTTTCTGACCGCGTCCTGAAGATGACGACGAAAAGACGGCGTATGAAAGAGGATCTCAAAGTAATCTTCCAGCTTTTCCTTAAAAGGGTCGCGCAATCCATTAAGAGCACTGCGCCCTCCCATCATTCCCAGCATACCGCCCAACGACGAGCTCATGACAGCGTCGACCAGCGATTCGAAAACAGTATCCAGATCCAGGCGGTGGATACTGGCCTTCAGTTCGATTTCCAGTCGATCGGAAATTTCAGTTGCGTCCTTGAAGAAGCGGTCCAGATTCTTGCGATTGAAGAATTGTTCCATAATCAAGTCGCGAATCGCCCGCTTGAATTCTTCGAAACGCAAGGGAATGACACCTGATCCATAGAAGCCCGGAACGCGCTCGAAGAGCATATAAATTGCCAGCCAGTTGGTGAGCCCTCCGGAAAGTGCAAACAAGCCAGCATTAAGCACGTATTGGCGTACGGGCCCGTCTAACGCGAGACCCAGCAACACCAACAGCAGGGCGAGGAAATTGGTAATCAGGCTTTTATTCAGCTTCATGAACTACTGGCCGCAGCTGAGTGACAGAAAGATGGATTATAGGCGACGATGGGTGGAAATTGGCATATCACACCTGATTTTAGCCAGATGCTCCAGGTCCATGTCAGCAATTGCCATACCTTCACCCTCTGCGAGGCAGTCCAGAATCTCGCCCCACGGACTGATTATCATTGAGTGTCCGAAGGTCTCCCTGGTCTCATTGTGAACACCCCCCTGATTGGCAGCGATAATGAAACACTGATTCTCGATTGCTCTGGCGCGCAACAGCACCTCCCAGTGTGCCGCTCCAGTGGTGCGGGTGAAAGCCGATGGAACGGTGATAATTGCTGCTCCCGCCTCTGAAAGTTTGCGGTAAAGCTCCGGAAACCTGAGATCATAGCAGATAGAAAGCCCCAACTGACCAGCTGTAGTCGCTACGGTTACCACCTCATCACCTGGTTCGAAGCTCTTGGATTCCGAGTATTCCGCTTGCCGATCCTGAACTTTCACATCAAACAGATGAATTTTGTCATACCGGGCAAGCAGCTCGCCGGACGCACCGTAGACCAGGCAGGCGGGTCGTACTCTGCCATCGTCAAGCAAGGACGGTTGACTGTAGTCGTTACCAGTCGGTCTCGACAGCATCGGAATAGTGCCCCCGACAATGGTTACGCCATGACTTCCAGCCTGCTCGGCAAGAAAGCTTTGTAACGGTGAATTTTCGGCTCCCTGAATTTCGGCGAACTGCCTGAGGGGACCACCATCCAGAACCGCGAAATTTTCCGGCAGCGATACCAGGCTGGCGCCCTGTGATACGGCAGATTCTATCAACCGCGCTGCGCTCGCCAGATTCTCATGTATGTCGCCGCCACTCACCATCTGCAGCGCTGCCACACGGTGTGTCATATTTCCCCCTTTTATTCAGTAAAATCGGGATTACTGGTTCTGCACCTGCTCTGGAATCTGCCCGGAACCACCTCCACCACTGCCATTCTGATCAGGTTCTGGAGCGGAGCCAAAAGCCTGCTGCAGCTCCGGCTGCAATCCTTCCCAAGGACCCTGTAGACGATACTGGGCGCTGGTAAGGCTATCCACTTGCTCACCGAATATCCTGTCAAACAGATAAGCACCGATAGCCAGAGATGGATTTAAGGTTCCGGAAATCGCACCCAGAAATCCGAGCCATGGAATATTATCGCTAACCGGCAAGGTAATATACATTTCACCGTCGATGGTCTGTTCCGCCAGATTAACTGCCCCGGATATCTGGTAGACACTGGAGGGTCCGGTTATGACCACCTGGTCATTAATGGTGACAAGTCCGCGGTCCAGGGTGAGGTCGCCGGTGATTTCCTCGTAAGCCAGCCCGCGTCGCAACAGGTCATCACTGAAGCGCAAGCGTCGCATGAGGGCATCAAAGTTGATAATACTGATCAGTTTAAGGGCTCCGGGGCCGTCACTACCCTGCAGGAACCTGCCATCCCTGACCCTGAGTAATACTTCCCCGCTTAGATCCCCCGCATTTAAAAATGCCGGACTGCCTGGCCAGTCGAGCTCGGCATCGAAGCGCGAGTTATCACTTTCCAGACTGGCAGCAAAACCATTGGCCAGTAGTACATCGGCAATATTGTCGGTTAATATAACTCCGCTAAGGTAACTGTGATGATTGACTCCGTCATAACTCCAAAAGAAACTGGGCTCATCGTCAGCCATACCGACTTTAAACCCCCGAAAATCAACAATAAGATCAGAAAACTGTGCACCCTCCGGACCCGGATCCATGGTAAATCGCCCCAATCCGAAATCACGATCACCAATTATTAACTCACCGGTATAAAATTTCAGCTTGGGAAAGGTGCGCGGATCCAGCTGCGCCAGCATGTCGAACCGCTCGGCTTCTTGTGACCCTGTTTCGACAATTTCCTGGCTCGGTTGTAAGCCATCGTCGGTACTGTCCTCAGCGCCATCATTGGCACTATCCTCGACAGCACCCTCATTGCTATCCTCTCCTTCCTCACCAGGCAATCGCAGGTACGCCAGATAGGCCTCTATGTATTCGTCCGCGTCGAAGGGAAGCAATACCGATCCCGCAACCCGCTGACCCTCCAGTGCTACGGTCCAGTAATCGGTTCCCTGCAAATCCTCAATTCTGACGTTTACCGATTCCAGATTTTGCCCAAACACGTCCAGCGTACCTACATCGAGTCGCACCCTCGACAACCACCGCGCCAGGTCCTGAGATGGTGACAGGGCCGTTTCCGGACTATTCAGAATATCCAGCCATTCCGACACCCGAAATATTTCCAGGTTCCCCCGCAGCTCCAATCCTGGCGCATCAATCTCCGGTAACCAGGGATCAACGATTCCCGGCACGGTACCGACATAAACGATGCCATCCAGAGCATCCCCGATAACATCGACGCGCATGGAAAGTTCCGCGCCAAGGACGCCTTCCACTTCGATCAGCGCTGGTCCGAAATCAATTTGCAGATTCAATGGCTCAGTCTGCAATGCCGGCTTTTGAAACGGCTGCGGCAGATTCAGGGCAACGCCCTGTAGATCTGAACTGATACTCAAGTGGGTATTATCCTGCTGAATCCGTAGCTGCGCCTGGTAGTCCAACTGCCCTTCGGAGCGGGTCAGAATATCGCGAACAAAATTGCTTTGGCCCGGCCAGCGCTCCAGCGACTCGATGCTGGCCAAACCTACGACATCAATCGCAGTGACGAACTCCGCCGCCTCGTTGCGCTGGGATATCAGTGAAAAACGCGCATCTCCTTCAAATAACCTGGCGGTCAGGATACTGTCCTGCAAGCCTGCTACCGAATCAAAGTTGATGATGCCATTTACGGCATCGAACTCGAGCTGGTAATCCGGCAGCACCAGCCTGTTGTCCTGCAGATTTGCCCTGATTAAAACCCTGGGTTCCATCCCCGGAACATTCAAAGGGATTTGCAGATCCACTTTAGCATCCACCTCACCAATAGCCTGCCAGTTGCTCATGGTGTCACCCAAGGTCGCCTCCAGCGGAGCCGCGGTCAGAAAATCCAGCCCGAACTGGCTGTTACCGCCGGCTGAACCATCGATAGTAAGCCATTGTTGACCATCTTCCTGTTGTTCAACTACCGCCGACGTCGGACCGATCGTCAGTCCCAGGGTCTGCCCGGATTCCACTTCGATACTGGTACTTCGATTATCGACAACCACGGACCCCGATACGTCGCTGAGTTGCGGCCACTCCTCTATGTACCTGACATCAGCGTCATTGAAATTAAAAAACGCCTGGAAGGATTTCTCCTCATTCGGCGTGTCCCGCTGAGTTGTGCCTCGAAATATCACGCCACTCTGGTATACAGCACCATCCAGCAGAGCAGCGTCGAGCCATTCCATGGTCCGGTAGAGCCCAGGATTGATATTGGGTGCGCTGGGAAGATAGGGAGACGCCTTGCTGCCATCCACCCGCAGCGCGCCCACCAGGAGGCTGAGATCACTGCTCCTGTTACCGTTCAAGTCACGTTCGACGTTCATGGAAAACTGGCCGCGACCATCGACGATTTCCGATTCGGCAACTATCAGGCTGCTGGACATTCTCAACTTAAGCCCCTCACTGGCATCGACGCGAAAATTTAACCGCCCATTGACGTAGTCGTAGCTCCAGGAATCAGCGAATAAGCGAGCCAGATGCATGGAAAAATTTTCCGAGCTCACCTCGCCAAAACCGTTTACCAGCTGCCGGCCTTGATCGTACTCAAGCTCCAGGTATCCGGTTATACCGCCCAGCCCCGGGATGGTGCGTACGGTATCAATTGCAATATTTTCAAGATTGGTACTGAATAGCACTGGAGCGGCGCCCTGTTCCTGCAAGGGCACCTGGACTGAAAGGTTTCGTACCATGCCTCTAGGTCGGAACTCCCGTAGCTGCCCGTTGACGTCTTCCCCAGCAAGCCCGGAAGTGACAACGATTTCCCGCAGGATATCGATATCCAGCGCTTCTGCTCTGACCCGAAGCAGGTCACCCGGTCGAAACTCCACATAACTATCTGCGCTTCGCCATGGCCTGTCATTCCAGGTGAAACTGACATCGTTGGCAGCCAGCTCCCAACCCTGACCTTGCCCAGTTAAAGAAAGAAGTGCAGTGCCGGAAAGATTCTGGAATACCAAAGACTCACCAGACGCAAAAGAAAAGTCCAGATGTTCCAGGCGCGGCTGCACCACCAGCGACCGTACGTCTCCCTGCTCAACGGTAACCCATGCCTGGCCGCCGCCCGTCAACCGGCCAAGGTTCACGTTGGCTACCTGTTCATTCTCAGTCAAGCTGGAATAATCGTTCAGAGGCAGGCTTGCATGCACTGTCCCATTTACCTCAGCAAGTGAGTCGCCCGCCAGCTCCAAAGACAGTAAAATTTCTTCGTCACTATTACTCATGATGCCATTGACATGAATAAAGTGGTCCTGCTCGGAGTTTTGAATCGTTGCCCGAATATCATTGAAGCGGGTACTGCTGCCATTATTCAGGCGCAGCTCTACGGATAAATCAGTGAGCTCCAGGCGATCGACTCGACGAACAGTGTCGTAAGCCACATCCAGATCGAGAGTTCCCCCACCCTGCCCCTGCAAACTGATTCCCGACAATTCCCAGCTGCCGGATTCGGTCCGGCTGGCGGTAACATCCAGACCCTGGATAGCGAAGTTGTCCAATACGATCTGGCGCTGCCTGATGGTCTCGACTATGTTGAGGACGATGGTCGCACGCTCGAATTCCAGACCCTGTCGCTCAAGATCAGTTGCAGAATCTGACTCCAGCACGCTGAAATGCAACCCCTGGATTTCGATTGCGGGATTGAAATACTCAAGGTAGCCGGTCAGCATTTCGATTGACACCGGCACCCCAAGGGTATCTGTCAGACGCTGCTCTACCTGTTCCTTGTAATTGGCCACCGCTGGCATAAACTGCCTGCCAATGCTCAGATAAGCAGCAAACAGAATCAAAATGATCGACAGGATCATTACCAGTTGTCGCGACACAGTTTTGAATGAAGAGAGTGACATGCCTATAGTTTTTTCAGTGACCCTGTTTTTATAGGCTGTAACACCTTAACTGGAACTTAAGAGCGTACTAACCGGGAACAAAGCGCAGAAGAACAGCGATTCCGTCCCACCAGACAACAGTCACCTTGAACTGCCTAGTACAGAACCACGTCGAACTGTTCCTGAGTATACATGGGTTCTACTTCAAACTTGACCGTCTTACCGACCAATTCTTCCAGGTCGGCGAGCGCTGCAGAATCCTCGTCAAGAAGCCGATCAACCACGACCTGTGACGCCATAACCAGCAGAACATCGTTCTCGTAAGCCTTGGCGACTCGCAAAATTTCCCTGAATATTTCGTAACATACGGTGTCTGCCGATTTCTGTATTCCACGCCCCTCACAAACCGGACAGGGACTGCAGATTATCTGCCCAAGGCTTTCCCGGGTCCGCTTGCGGGTCATTTCTATCAGGCCGAGCTGGGAAATACCGGTGATACTGGTACGTGCAGGGTCCTTATCAAGGGCTTTGGCCAGCGTCCTCTGTACCTGACGCTGATGCTCCTCATCCTGCATATCAATGAAATCCAGAATGATAATGCCACCCAGGTTCCTTACCCGCAGCTGCCTGGCAATTGCGTTGGCGGCCTCAAGATTGGTCTTCAGCACCGTCTCGGCGTGGTTGCGACTACCCAGATAGCCGCCGGTATTCACGTCAATGGTGGTCATTGCTTCGGTCTGATCGATCACCAGGTCGCCACCGGACTTGAGCTTGACCTGGCGGCTCAATGCCCGGTTAATTTCATCTTCGATCCCGTATACGTCAAATAACGGGCGATCACCCCGATAGTGCTCAACTACGGCGCCGGAGTCCGGAATGAAGTCCGCCATAAATTGGGAAATTTCCTGACAGGACTGGGAGTTGTCTACTCTTATCTTTTCCACATTAGAGGTGATCAGATCTCGCATCGTGCGCATGTAAACCGGCACATCACGGTACAGGGTGGAAATTTCTCCTCCGCGGGAAATGCGCCGCTCCACGGCTGCCCAAAGTCGGCGCAGAAAACGGATATCAGAAAGAAAACTTTCGGCATCGGCACCTTCTGCCGCGGTCCGGATAATATAACCACCCAGATCTTCCAGTTGTTGCTCCCGTAGACAGCCATCCAGTAAATTCAACAATCTTTCGCGCTCTTCCTCGTCTTCAAGCCGTTGCGAGATGCCGATATGCTTGCTGCGTGGTAAATAAACCAGGTTGCGGGAAGGCAAGGTCAGATGCGTCGTCAGCCTGGCACCCTTGCTGCTGATAGCGTCCTTTGCCACCTGTACGACGAGGGATTGCCCTTCGCGCAGCAACTGCTGAATTGGTCGCGGCACGTCTTCCCGCACTTCGAAGCCGTCGGGATCGACTGGCGTGATATCAGTATTGTGAATAAAGGCTGCCCGTTCCAGCCCAATATCCACGAACGCAGCCTCCATTCCAGGCATCACGCGCACTACCTTACCCAGAAATATGTCACCTACATGACCGCTACTGCTCGGGCGTTCAATGAATATTTCCTGTAACAAGCCATTCTCAATCAATGCCACACGGGTTTCCATGGGTGAGACATTGATCAGAATCTCCTCACTCATTGTTCGACCTCTACTTGCCTTACCTCTGCTTGCTGGACAGACGGCTGCCAGCATCGCATGCCGAATTTTCCCAACAGCCGGGCAGTCTCGAACAGGGGCAAACCCATCACGCCACTGTAACTCCCGTTTAGACTGCTGACAAAAACCGCTGCCTGACCTTGTATTGCGTAAGCACCTGCCTTGTCCTGGGGCTCACCGCTCAGCCAATAGGCCTCTATTTCTTCACTGGACAGCGGCCGAAATTCCACTTCGGTCGTGGACAGTGCCACTTCTCGTTGCTGCCGTGAAACCAGCGCCACGGATGAATACACCCGGTGCCTGCGACCGGAAAGCAACGTCAACATACGCATAGCATCAGCCCGGTCTGTGGGCTTTCCCAGGATAGTTTGCTCACAGACCACTGCCGTGTCAGCTCCCAACACCACACGATCCTGATCTGCCGGAAGGTGATCGAGCGCACTCTGGGCTTTTTCCAGTGCCAGCCTGCAGACAAAATCCTGAGGCTTTTCGCCGGCCAGAAGCTGTTCTTCAACGTGATGGTTGACTACCTGAAACGGTACGCCAATCTGCTGTAGCAGTTCCCGGCGTCTTGGCGACGCGGAGGCCAGCAGGATAACCGCTCTGTCCCTCGAGTTTTGAGAAAGTCCTTCCATCCGATGACTGCCAGTGTCGATAGATTGCTATCTTACGCCAAACCCACGACGCAATTGTCTGAGGATTTGAAACAGGAAAGGCCAGACAAAAGCGCTGGTGACCGCCGCCATAAGAAACATAAGGCTGCTGGACACAGTCTGGCCCGTTGTGATTTGCAGCCAGTGGCAGATAGTAAGATTGAGCCCGACCAGTGCCACTATCAAACCGCTTTGCTGAAACAGGGAGAACATCCGCAGGCGTTTATGCAGGCTCAGGGTGACATAGGCCACTATTACCAGCGCCAGCGCGTTAAGCCCAAGTATCGAGCCCTCTAGGATATCCAGCATCAGCCCGGCAATCCACGCACTACCGATACCAACACGATAGGGTAACGCCATAACCCAGTAAATCAGCACCAGTGGCACCCATTCGGGTCGATAGTTCATGGCCCACTCGGGGAATGGCACAATCGCCAACAGATAGGCAATGAAAAATGTCAGCAGAATGACCCAGATCCCCTGTGCGCCGGAACTCATTTCACTATTCCTGCGGTGTTGCAGTCTCAGCCACTACAGCCTCTGCTTCCAGTTCCGGTTGGTCAAACGACTCTGCCGGGGTAATTCTGTCGACCGGCTGACTTTCCCGGTCCGAGAATACCAGCATGACGTTACGCGTGCTGTCGATCTGAGCTATTGGACTCGCCTTGACCAGCATATAAGGTTGTCCCGGATCCTGGTACACGCTCATTACTTCCGCCACCGGGTAATCTTTCGGGTAAACCTGGCCCATGCCGGAACTGACCAGCAGATCTCCGGCGGCAATATCCTGAGTTTGGGTAACAAATTCCAGTTCCAGTTCGGAAGTTCCACTACGACTGCCTCGAGCCAGTGCCCGCTCGCCATTGCGATTAACCTCAACAGGTGTGACATGGTGAAAATCCGTAATCAGTAAGACCCAACTGGTAAACGGCAACACCTCGTCCACCTGCCCCATCAGCCCGTTGGCATCCAGCAGTGCCTGACCAATAAAGACACCATCTCGCGCGCCTTTATTGATCAGGATGCGCTTTGAAAAGGGATCAGGTGAGGTATTGATGATTTCCGCGGGTAGAACTGCACCCTCGATGGTCTGAGCTGAGTCCTGTAAAGCCCGCAGTCGACTATTTTCCGAAGTAAGGCTTTCCAGCAGCTGCAGTTGCCGTTGGGATAACAGCAACTGTTCACGCAGGTACTCATTTTCTTCGATCAGATCACTGCGGGATACAAATACGTCATCGATCCAGAACGAAACTCGCGTGGGGGTATCTGCAACCCAGTAAATGGGCGTGGTGACGTAGCCCAGCACAAACCGCACCTGATCCAGGTAACCGAACCGGTTGTCTGCGAACATCAGGAACACTGACAGCAGCGCGAAGGCCAGGGCGCGGTACTCCAGCGCAACCCCTTTGATAAAGATAGTTTTATCGATGGCTAAAGAACCCCGCCCGTGTTGTTCCAGTTCAGGAACCGCCGATTACTAATCGGTTCCCTACCAAATATATCGGTAATTACCGAAGGAATCTCAATTATCAGGCACTGGGACGGGATCAGTCCAGAGTCAACAGGTCGATATCGTGGGTATCCATCAGCTCCATGGCTTTACCACCACCCCGCGCAACACAGGTCAGCGGGTCATCGGCAACAATTACAGGCAGACCAGTCTCCTCTGAAAGCAGCTTATCGAGATCACGGAGCAGTGCGCCGCCACCAGTCAGTACCAGACCACTTTCGGCTATATCGGAAGCCAGTTCCGGAGGCGATTGTTCCAGGGCACTTTTCACCGCCTGAACGATCGACGACAGAGGTTCCTGCAGTGACTCAAGGATTTCCTCACTGTTCAAAGTGAAACTGCGCGGCACACCTTCGGCGAGGTTGCGCCCTCGAACGTCGATCTCTCTGACCTCCGTCGTGCTGTCAGTATAGGCACTACCTATTTCCTTCTTGATCCGTTCCGCAGTAGCGTCACCGATCAGGCTGCCGTAATTTCGTCTGACATGAGTGGTAATCGCCTCATCGAAACGGTCACCACCGACCCGGACTGACTCAGAGTAGACCACGCCATTTAGAGAGATAATGGCGATTTCAGTAGTACCACCGCCTATGTCCACCACCATGGAACCGCTGGCTTTCTCTACCGGCAGCCCGGCACCGATGGCGGCTGCCATAGGCTCCTCGATTAGTCGCACCTCGCGAGCACCGGCGCTTAGCACTGACTCCCGGATCGCCCGCCGCTCAACCTGGGTAGATTTGCAGGGCACACAGACCAACACCCGGGGACTTGGCGGAAAAAAGCTGTTTTCGTGTACCTTGTTGATAAAGTGCTGGAGCATTTTTTCAGTCACCTGAAAATCAGCAATGACCCCGTCCTTCAGAGGCCTGATGGCGATGATATTGCCCGGCGTACGACCCAGCATGCGCTTGGCATCCATACCAACCGCAGTGACAGTCTTTTGACCATTATGGGTGCGAATCGCAACCACCGACGGTTCGTTCAGAACGATACCTTCCTCCCGCACATAAATTAGCGTGTTGGCGGTGCCGAGATCTATGGAAAGATCATTGGAGAACATTCCCCGAATTTTTTTAAACATCAAAAATTGATTCCCTCAAATCAGGAGAGCAACCAAGGTGCGCATCTCAAGAACCTGGCAGACAACTATTCATAATTCTAGTTATCGTATTGTCGCCAGGTTGTAGCCGAATTTTAACTACTGGCTCGCTGGATCAAGACGTCCTACCGGTTGCGGGTTACTGGGAGCCCCCTAGTGCTCTTAACCCAATTATTTCAAGCGAAGATTGTATGGAGTAATAATTAGTTTGGTTTTCACCTGCTAAATTCCAGTATAATTCCGCCCTTTCCAACAGGTACGCACTCTAGCAACGGGCAAGGTTTTGAGCAATAGCTTGCCCGTATTTATTTAAGCCAGCACAGATCGCGCTCTAAAAAAATAAGCGCGAACTGACAAGGGAGCATTGGTAATGGCATTGGACAAATCCGAAGTGGAAAAAATTGCCCAACTGGCAAGGCTGCATGTAGATGACAGTGAAGCCGAAGAGGTAGCCCACAGGATTTCCGACATATTGGAATTGATCAATAAAATGCAGGCGGTCGACACCGAAAATATCGAGCCTTTATCTCATCCACTGGATGCCGTGCAAAGGCTTCGAGCTGACAAGGTCACCGAAAGCGACCGGCGTGAAGAATTACAGGCTATTGCACCTGCCAGTGAAGCCGGCCTGTACCTGGTGCCCAAGGTAATAGAATGATGGCTGCCAAGACGATTGCTGAACTTGCCCGGGCACTGCGGGACGGCGAGACTTCCAGTGTCGAACTCACGCGGCACTACCTGGATCGGATCAACCAGGTAAATTCCAAACTCAATGCGTATATCACGGTTTGTGAAGAGCAGGCTCTGGCCCAGGCCGCCGCAGCCGACCTCCGCCTGGCTGACGGCGAAACCAATCCGGTTTGCGGCATCCCCCTGGCGCACAAAGATATTTTCTGCACCCAGGGCATAACCACTTCTTGCGGATCCAGGATGCTGGCCAATTTCGTGGCGCCCTATAACGCTACCGTAGTGGACAAGTTCAACGCCGCCGGTGCAGTGATGCTGGGCAAAACGAACATGGATGAGTTCGCCATGGGCTCATCCAACGAAACCAGCTATTTCGGCCCGGTAAGAAATCCCTGGGATACCAACCGGGTTGCCGGTGGCTCGTCGGGCGGTTCAGCAGCGGCAGTGGCGGCAGACCTATGCGTCATGGCCACTGGCACCGATACCGGCGGCTCAATCCGTCAGCCGGCAGCGTTTTGCGGTATCACTGGATTCAAACCAAGTTACGGAAGAATATCCCGCTGGGGCATGATCGCGTTTGCGTCCAGCCTCGATCAGGCGGGTCCCATCTGCAAGAGTGCCGAGGACGCTGCCATCATGATGAATGTGATGGCTGGCCTGGACCCGAAAGACTCGACCAGTGTCGACCTGGCAGTGCCGGACTACACGGCTGATCTGGAACAGGCCCTGAACGGACTCCGCATCGGCCTTCCCCGTCAGCACTTTGCCGAAGGCCTGAACCCCGAGGTGGAGCAGGCGGTACGGGATGGACTGAAAGAATTTGAAAAGCTGGGTGCCACGCTGGTCGATATCGATTTACCCAACAACCATCTGTCAGTATCCGCTTACTATGTGGTAGCGCCAGCTGAAGCTTCAGCGAACCTGTCCCGTTATGACGGGGTTCGCTACGGCTACCGCTGCGACAACCCGATCGACCTGGAAGACATGTACAAACGTACTCGAAGCGAAGGATTCGGCGACGAAGTGAAGCGGCGCATCCTGGTGGGAACCTACGCCCTGTCGGCTGGTTTTTACGATGCTTATTATCGTAAAGCGCAACAGATTCGGCGCCTGATCAAGCAGGATTTCCTCGACGCCTTCCAACAGGTGGATGTCATTATCGGTCCCACTTCGCCCCATACCGCCTTTGAGCTCGGTGCCAAGTCCGACCCGGTTGCCATGTACCTGGAAGACATCTACACCATCGCGGTAAACCTGGCAGGACTACCCGGCATATCCATTCCAGCAGGCTTCATCAACGGTATGCCAGTAGGCATGCACATGGTGGCCGGTGATTTTGAAGAAGCCCGGCTGCTCAACGTGGCTCATCAGTTTCAACGCGCCACGGACTGGCACCTGCAACAACCGGAACTCAAGACCACGGAGAGTGCCGCATGAGCTGGGAAACTGTTATAGGACTCGAAGTCCATGTCCAGCTATCTACGCTGAGCAAGCTGTTCTCGGGTACCTCGACAAAATTCGGAGCCGAACCCAACACCCAGGCAAATATCTACGACCTGGCGCTGCCGGGTACCTTGCCGGTGATGAATGAGGCGGCTTTGGAGATGGCAGTGCGTTTTGGCCTGGCAATTGATGCGGAGATTGGCAAAAAGTCAGTGTTCGACCGGAAAAACTATTTTTATCCGGACTTGCCCAAAGGGTACCAGGTCAGTCAATTGCACTTCCCTATCGTTGGTCCGGGTTCGCTGACCATCACCATGGAAGACGGCACCGAAAAGGTCATTGGAGTTACCCGGGCCCATATGGAAGAAGATGCCGGCAAGTCACTGCACGAAGATTTCCATGGCATGTCTGGCATCGATCTGAACCGTGCTGGTACTCCGTTGCTGGAAATCGTTTCCGAACCGGACCTGCGCAACGCCAAGGAAGCTGTAGCTTACCTGAAGAAACTGCACTCAATCATTCGTTACCTGGACATTTCTGATGGCAACATGGCCCAGGGTTCGATGCGTTGTGACGCCAATGTCTCCATTAGACAAGAAGGAGACCCGGAACTGGGCACCCGCACCGAGATCAAGAACATCAACTCGTTCCGTTTCGTTGAGAAAGCCATCAACTACGAAGTAATGCGCCAGCGGGAAATCCTCGAGGACGGCGGCCGCATCGTGCAGGAAACCCGCCTGTACGACAGTGATCTGGATGAAACCCGCTCCATGCGCAGCAAGGAAGTGGCCAATGACTACCGCTACTTCCCGGAACCGGACCTGCTCCCGATAGTGATCGATGAGGAGTATATTGAAGCTATACGAACCAGCTTGCCTGAACTGCCAGACCAGAAAAGCGAACGCTTCGCTGCCGAGTTCGGGCTCAACCCTTACGATGCCGGCGTGCTGGTCAGCAGCCGGGAAATGGCGGAATATTTTGAACGAGTGGTGGAAATCTGTGGCGATGCCAAGTTGTCTGCCAACTGGGTCACCGGGGAGCTGCTGGCCCTGCTCAACAAGAATAACTGGGAATTTCCCGATTCACCGATCAGCGCTGACAGGTTGGGCACCCTTATCGCCCGCATCAAAGACAACACCATTTCCGGCAAGATCGCCAAGACCGTGTTCGAAACCATGATTGAGGATCAGGACGAAGTCGATACGATTATCGAGAATAAGGGACTGAAACAGGTTACTGACAGTGGCGAAATAGAGAATCTCATCGATGAAGTGATTGTCAGCAATCCTGACCAGGTGCAACAGTTCAGGGACGGCAAGGAAGCAGTATTTGGCTACCTGGTAGGACAGGCCATGAAACTGTCGAAAGGTAAGGCCAATCCCGCCCAGGTTAACCAGATTCTGCGGGACAAGCTCAAGTAAGCGAAAGGACTGTAATCTTATGAAGGAAGAAAAGAAAACCGGCGCCGCACGCACGCAACCTGCCACCCGCAACGAGGAATGGAGCGACGAGCGGATCAAATCCTTTCTGGAACTGGAACCACCGGAAGGTATGCCGGCAGACTATTCGGTGCTGCTCAAAGCTTACCGGGGTATGACTGCAGATTTGTTTGCGCGCTTTATCCCTTTTTTCATAGAAGCAGGCCGAGACATCAATGCAGCCCTGGAAGATGGCAGCACCATTCTTGACCATGTTTCGGAACATCGCCGCAGCGGGGATTACGTGGCGGCTTTGGAGCAGGCTGGCGCAACCGCAGCAGCAACTGAAATCCTTTCAACTCCTTGAGCTAATACATCAGCGCCTGCGTTGCTGCCCGCCCTTGCGAGGGGCTGATCTTGTTTCTGCCTTAAACTTGGATGGCCGAGTGAGCGCCGGCGCCTTGGCCAGCAACCTTTCATCTGGATGGACACAATCCAGCTTGGAGCCCAGTTTGTCTTCTATGGCCGGCACCAGGAAAGAGTCTTCCTCGCAGGCGAAACTAATAGATGTACCAATGGCTCCGGCACGGCCAGTTCTGCCGATGCGGTGCACATAGTCTTCCGGCTCCTCTGGTAAGCTGTAGTTGATGACGTGGGTCACGTCCTCGATGTGCAGGCCGCGTCCGGCGACGTCGGTAGCCACCAATACCTTGAATACTCCCGCCTTGAAAGAGTCCAGGGTTTTTATCCGTTTGTTCTGCGCCACCTCTCCAGACAACATGCCGCAATTGATACCGTTACGGTGCAGATTATCTGCCAACCTGCGCACCTGATCGCGGCGATTACTGAATACGATAACTCGATCAGCTCCTGGTTCCGAAATAAGGTTATAAAGTAGATCGTACTTCTGCTCAGTGGTAACCAGATAAACAATCTGATCAACAGAGTCAGTTGCCACTTTTTCTGGCTCTACTTCCACGAGAATGGGATCCATGGCCCAACGAGAACCAAGCTCCATGATTTCCGGAGTGAACGTTGCACTGAACAGCAAAGTCTGGCGGCATTCCTTCCTGGGAGTCTGAGCAATCACTCGGCGGACCTGGGGGATGAACCCCATGTCCAGCATGCGGTCCGCTTCGTCGATTACCATTATTTCAACCAACCCCAGGTACAATTTGTCGTTCTGCACGAAATCCAGTAACCGACCGGGAGTGGCAACCACGATATCCACCGGTTGCTTGGCCAGCGCCCGCTCCTGCTTGCCATAGTCTTCGCCGCCCACCAGGGTGACCGTATGCAGGTTGGTATGCCGCGTCAATTTGTACGCATCGTCGGCAATCTGAATAGCAAGCTCACGCGTGGGAGCAATCACGAGCGATCTGGGCTCGGCAGTGTAACGCTCGTCCTCAAACGGGTTGCAAAGCAGGTCATTGATGATGGTAATCAGAAAAGCAGCTGTTTTGCCCGTGCCGGTCTGGGCCCGGCCCGTCACATCATTGCCGTGCAGGGTATATTTAAGGCTCTGCGCCTGAATTGGCGTGCAATATGCAAAGCCAAGGTCGCTAATGGCTTTTCGAAGCGGCTCCTCGAGTCCAAACTCATCGAACGAGACTTTTTCGGTACTGTCTGAGTCCATCGGATTCCTTGTCTGCTGGCGGGATAGTCGTTGCTCCTGCTCTATTTAGCGCAGGAAATGGGCCAGCATGATACCCGAGATGTCAGTTTGCGCAAAATGTCGGTGCTGGCGTTATCGACTCACCATGCAAGCCGGACATTGCGGATCCCGGCGCAACCGTAGTTCACGCCACTGCATGGAGTGGGCATCCAGCAGCAGCAACCGGCCCACCAGGCTGTCACCGATGCCGGCAATCAATTTAATAGTTTCCATGGCCTGCACCGAGCCGATGATACCCACAACCGGGGACATTACTCCGTTTCGGGAGCAGCTGACATCGTCATCATCGCCTTCCCGGTAAAGGCACTGGTAACAGGGACTGTCATCGCGGCTGCTGTCAAACACCGTGACCTGCCCTTCCATGCGAATTGCAGCACCGGAGACCAGCGGCACGCCCGTCTCGAGACAGGCATCGTTGATGGCGAATCGGGTCGAAAAATTGTCCGTGGCATCAACAACTACGGTTTTGTTTTTTACCGCCTGTCTCAAATCCTCGCCGCTCAGACGGGCATTGACCAGCGTCAGCTCGGTGTCTGGATTCAGCCCTCGTAACGTGGTGGCAGCAGAATCGACCTTTGACTGACCTATATTCTGCTCCCCGTGAGCAATCTGTCGCTGCAAATTGGTCAACTCGACCGTGTCGTCATCGACAATGGTCAGGTGCCCCACGCCGGCAGCAGTGAGATACATGGCAAGAGGACAACCAAGGCCACCCATACCCACAATCAGCACGGAGGCATCCAGCAGCTTCTGCTGTCCGGCAACATCAAGTTCCGGCAACATGATCTGGCGGCTATAACGGAGTAGTTGTTGATCGTCCATTTTTTATCAACTGTCAAAACGCGCGGCGGTTACTCTATCCAATCCGGCGAGATCCTGCCAGCTGGCAATATCCAGAAAACCGCATTCAGCCATTTTTTTCGCGACCGCATCTGCCTGCTCGTATCCGTGCTCCAGCAACAGCCAGGCACCGGAATTCAGGTGAGATCTTGCCTGTTCGATGATTGCCGTTAAACAGGCAAGGCCGTCGTCGGCCGCAATCAGTGCATCCGGCGGCTCGAAGGGTAAACCATCTGCCTGCAAATGAGGATCATCGGCTGATACGTAAGGTGGGTTACTGACGATCAGATCGAAACTTCTTCCTTTCAATTGCTGAAACCAGGATCCGCGCAGAAACTCAATATTATCTGCCTGTAGCTGCAGCGCATTCTCTGCAGCCAGGGTCAGACTTTCCTCGCTTCGGTCGGTTGCAGTTACCCGCCACCGCCTGCTGTGTCTTGCCAGTGCGATGGCAATAGCACCACTGCCGGTACCCAGGTCCAGCAACTGCAGTCGCTGACTTTCTTTTGCACCAAGGCAGTCCAGCGACTTCTCAACCAACAACTCAGTTTCCGGCCGGGGAATCAACACCCGCCGATCCACTTTCAACTCAAAATCCCAGAAAGCCTTGGTACCTAGTATGTAGGCAACAGGTTCACCGCGCAGGCGGCGCTGCAGAAAGGCATCGAATTTCTCTTGCTGCTCACTGTCCAGGGTTCGGTCAGGATTAGCCAGCAACGCAGCCCGCGGGCAATCAAGAACCTGGCAAAGCAATAACTGCAGATCGAGCACGGGACTGTCGCTGACTTCATTAAGTCGATCGGTCGGTAGCAGCAGCTCTTTTACAGTGTTTTGCGTGCCTGGCACCGGCGCCATACCCGTCGCCGACAATGCCATCAGCCTTCTGCTGCCAGACTGGCCAGCTGGTCAGCCTGGTACTCGTTGATCAGCGGCTGAACCACGGCCCCTAAGTCGCCTTCCATGACATCCGGCAGGTTATACAGGGTCAACTTGATACGATGGTCTGTAACCCGACCCTGGGGATAGTTGTAGGTGCGGATTTTTTCCGAGCGGTCACCACTGCCTACCAGTTGCCGGCGGGTATCTGACTCTTCCTGGGCCTGCGCCTGCTGGGCCTCATCCAGCAGCTTGGCTTGCAGCAACGACATAGCACGAGCCTTATTTTTGTGCTGGGAACGCTCATCCTGACACTCTACGACGATACCGGTCGGTAAGTGCGTAAGGCGAATGGCGGAATCGGTCTTATTGACATGCTGTCCGCCGGCACCACTGGCCCGAAAAGTATCGATGCGAAGGTCATTCTTATTGATGTCCACCTCGTGGACATCTTCCACTTCCGGCATGATGGCGACGGTACAGGCAGAGGTGTGTATCCGACCCTGGGTTTCAGTTTCCGGTACCCGTTGCACGCGGTGGGCACCAGACTCGAACTTCAGCTTTTCGTATACGTCTTTTCCTTCAATGCGCAGGATTATTTCCTTGTAACCTCCGTGCTCGCCATGTCGTTCCGACATCACTTCAGTCTTCCAGCCATTTCTTTCCGCATAGCGGGAATACATGCGAAACAGATCGCCGGAGAAAATCGCTGCCTCGTCACCACCGGTGCCAGCGCGAATTTCCAGGAAAACATTACAGCTGTCCTTGGAATCCTTCGGCAACAGAAGTTTCTGCAAGCCAAGTTCCAGTTCTTCCAACTCGGCTTCCAAGCCACCGATTTCCTCTTCCGCCATGTCACGGATTTCTTCGTCTCCGTCCTTCAACAGCTCCCTGACTTCCTGAAGACTTTCCCGGGCTTCGTGAAAACGACGATAGCTTTTCACTACCGGTTCCAGTTCGGCGTATTCCTTGGAAAGCTCTCGAAACTGATCCTGGTTGGCAATAATTTCTGCATCGCTGAGCAGCGCTTCGAGTTCATCAAAGCGATCTTTCAGAGCGTCCAGCTTATTACGAATGGAATCCTTCATAGTTTACTGCTTGTCGTCAGCCTGGTTATCCAGGTCAAAAAGTTCGCGAACCAGCTCTATGAACTCGTCCCGGCCTTGGGAACTGGCGTGTTTGAGTTTTACTGTCGGTGCATGGATTAACTTGTTGGTAATTCCACGGGCCAAAGCTTCCAGCACCTGATCTGGCTTATCTCCTTTCTCCAGCGATCGTAGAGCTTTCTCAATCTCTATCCCTCTGATCTCATCAGCCTTGCTGCGAAATTCTTTCAATGTGGAAACGGCACCTAACGAGCGAACGTGACGAAGATACTCACTGACTCCACGTTCAATAATCTGCTCTGCCTCACTCGCAGCCTCGACCCGGCTCTTTACACTATCATCGATTACGCCGCGAATGTCGTCGATGGTGTACAGGTAAGCGTCAGGAATATCCCCTACTTCAGTTTCTATGTCCCGCGGCACGGCCAGGTCAACCAGTAACATCGGCTTGTGTCGGCGCTGACGAAACGACTTTTCCACTGCGCCCTTTCCCAACAGCGGCAGCTGGCTGTTTGTCGAAGACACCACGATATCTGCCTTCACCAGTTGTTCAGGAATATCAGACAGCAACACCCCATGACCGGCGAATCGCGTTCCCAATTCCACAGCACGTTCCAGGGTCCTGTTGGCTACTACAATGTTGGATACACCCTTGTCTCGCAAATGGCGGGCTACCAGTTCAATCGTTCTACCCGCCCCGATCAGCAATGCACCGAGACTCGGCAAATCGGAGAAAATGCGCTCTGCCAGGGTAACCGCTGCATAGGCAACCGATACCGGATTTTCACCGATAGCGGTATCTGTCCTCACTTCTTTTGCAACAGAGAAGGCATCCTGGAATGCCTTACCCAGGTTGACACCGATGACGTCCAATTCTTTCGATACCGCGAAGGCGGACTTGATCTGCCCCAGGATCTGGGGCTCGCCGAGCACCATGGAATCGAGACCACTGCAGACTTTCATCAAATGTCTGACTGCCTGCTCCTGCCAGAAAAAATAGCTGCAACTTTCTATCTGACCTGGATCCAGCTGATGAAAATGACCAAGCCAGTCAGTCACCTGCAGTTGAAAAGACTCCAGTTCTGCCGCCTTTGCCAGCTCCTCACTGCTGCGCAGATCCGGCGCGCCCTGATCTGCCATGAGATCAAGTGACAGGTAGAGCTCAGTGCGATTGCAGGTGGAAACAATCACGACTTCTTTGACGTATTCGATTTCCTTGAGCTGATCGATGGCCCGTCCCACAATTTCGGGCGGAAACGCAACCTTCTCGCGCAATTCAATCGTCGCGGTGTTGTGATTGATGCCTGCCAGAACCAGCGCCATGAATAATCCGGGAAGTTTACCTGTTATAAATCCAGTGGCCGACCAGCCACGTAATTTTATGAGGAAATCGAACCGCCGCCTAAGCGGTCTGCTATTTTACCAAGGGTTGCTGTCAATAGAGCCAGTAAAAGGGGCGCTATGTTACCGGTTTGACGGACCCCAAGTCCATCTGCTTTGGGCTGCAAGACCCGAGCTGTGGTGGCTGCGGCCGGAAAGGACGTGTTGCAGGTCTGTCAACCTGATACAATCCGGAAAGCCTGGAATCTATAACCTGTAAACTTTGTATTAAATGATGCTGATACGCTCAAGACCAACAATCCTCCTGCTACTCGCTGTATTTACCTATGGCTGTGCCACCTCAATACCTCAGAATCAGGGTGTGACAGATATTCCAGTGCTGGAGACAACAGCAGCCGCCGGGCAATCGGATCCGGAGGTCGAAGTCGATTACGGCGCGTTTACCGAGGAACAGCTATACCAGACCATTATCAGCGAACTCACCGGCCAACAGGGCGATCTGGAACAGGCCAGTGACACCTATTTCCGCCTGGCGTTCGATACCCGTGATGTGGGCATGGTTCAACGGGCCAGCCAGTTCGCAACGGTAACCGGGGATATCAATGCACTGGTACAACTTGGTCTGCTGTGGACCGAACTGGAACCAGACAATATCGATCCCCATTTAATGTTGAGTTTTCAGTTACTGGATGCCGGGCGGTTCGAGGACGCGGTCAATCATATGGCCGACGTCATCGACCTGGGTGGCGACATAGACTTCGCAACTATTTCGGCCAGAAGCCAGCGTATGCCGACCGACCGTAGGAGCAGACTGATTGAGAACCTGCGAGAGCTGCACAAGCTGTACCCCGAACAGCGCTCCATTCAGTATACAATTGTAGAACTATTGAGCCAGAATCAGCAGGCAGAAGATGCCCTGATCGAATTGCAGATTCTTCGCCAGAATTACGGTGATAGTCCTCGAGCTTTGCTGACAGAAGCACAACTTCTGCAAAGCCTGGAACAGACCGATCGCGCGCTACGGGTATTGCGCAATGGTGTCAGATCCTTTCCGGAAGATAAGCCCCTGAGATTCAACTATGCCAGATTGTTGATCCAGGAAGAAGAATTCCAGGATGCCCACGAGCAGTTCGAGATCATTGTCGAACAGGACCCGGAAGACTACGAAACCATCTATTCCATGGCGTTACTGGACCTGGAAATGGAGGACTACGACGAAGCAATTGCACGCCTTAGTTTACTGGTCGACGTAGAACACCGACTGAATGAGAGCCACTTTTACATGGGCTACATTTTTGAACAGCTGGAACAGTACTCGGAGGCTATACCCCATTACCGCGCGGTAGCCCTCGGTGCCCCAAATTTTGTTGCTGCCCAGCAGCAGGCGACTCGCTTCGCTATCCAGCTGGAACGCTATGACGACGCGCATAGCTGGCTGGTGGACCTGTCTCGTGGACAGCCGCAACTGGAGATACTGTTCAGCAACGTGGAAGCCTCTTTGCTAATGCAGGCTGAGCAATTCGACCGCGCCATGGCGGTATTGAACGAAATGCTGGTGCGCTATCCAAATGACACCGATCTGTTGTTCACGCGGGTTTTACTCCACGACAACTTCAGTGACATGGCCAGCGCGGAGGAGGATTTACGCCGGATAATCGAATTGCAACCAGGAGATTCCCGCGCACTCAATCATCTGGGCTACATGCTGGCAGACCGCACCGACCGCTTCGAAGAAGCCCTGGAGCTGCTGGAACAGGCAATCACCATCTCGCCGGATGACCCCGCGATAATAGACAGCCTGGCCTGGATTCAATACAAGCTGGGGCGTTACGAAGAATCCCTGAGCAATTTGCGACGCGCATTTGCCGCCTTTCCTGACCACGAAGTTGCCTCGCACCTGGGAGAAGTCCTGTGGGTTCTGGGTCGCCAACGGGAGGCCATGGAAGTCTGGGAAGATGCGCTGGAAGAAACACCTGACAGCCCCATAATCAGGGAAGCCATGGACCGGCTTACCCAATAGCCCGCGACCGTGATTAGCTGGAAATTACTAAAACCTGCCGCCACATTACTGGCCACATCATTGCTGTTGGCGTCCTGTCAGACAGCACCTCGACTTGAGCAATCGACAGCCTGGCAGACTCGTGAGGCACAGCTGCTGGCCCTTGAGCACTGGCAACTGCAGGGCCGCGTAAACGCCCGTTATGAGAACGAATCCCACACCCCTCGCATCCGCTGGCAGCAAAACCAAGACCGCTACACTATCCGCCTCTGGGGCACCCTGAATGCCGGTGCAACCCGCATCGAGGGTCAACCGGGCTTTGTTACTTTCGAACAAGGCGGTGAAGTAAGGACTGCCAGCAGTCCGGAAGCGTTGATTCTGGAACATTTAGGTTATGAGCTGCCGGTTTCTCAACTGGAGTACTGGATCAGAGGGCTGCCTACTCCAGGCGAACAACATCAGCTGGAGCTCGGGGAATTCAACGAAGTTCTGAGCCTGCAGCAATCCGGCTGGACCCTGTATTACGAAGATTATCGACTGTTCGGCGAATACAGTCTGCCCCGGCGCATCCAAATGAGTCGCTCGGAGCGTGACATAAGACTCACCTTTGTCGGATTAAACTGGACTGTCGAGGAACAGTTAAACTGAGACCTGCAGGTCAGCCTTGCCATGAGCAACACAGTATCTTACCAATCACCTGCCAAGCTGAATCTGTTCCTTCATATTACCGGTCGGCGGCAGGACGGCTATCACCAGCTGCAAACGGTGTTTCAGCTGGTGGACCTTTGCGATTCGCTGACCTTCAGAACTGAAAACCTGCCGGTGGGTGTACTTTCATTGCGCTGCGATGACCCCAAAGTTCCGCTGGATAACAACCTGATACTGACCGCCGCCTGCCGGCTGAGGGATCTGGCCGGGCAGCCGCACCTGGCGGCCGCAATTGTTCTACATAAAAGAATCCCTATGGGGGCTGGTCTGGGTGGAGGCAGCTCTAACGCGGCTATTACCTTACTGGCACTCAACGAGCTGTGGGGACTGGGCATACCCAGGCGGCAGCTGATGGAATTGGGCCTCGAACTGGGTGCCGATGTGCCAGTGTTCATTCTAGGTCGCAATGCCTGGGCTACCGGCGTAGGTGAAGAACTGGAGCCCCTGAATCTACCGCCACGTTACTACCTGATCCTATGGCCCCTGGTACATGTTGCTACGGCCGACATATTTTCCCATCAACAATTGACACGGGACTCTGCAGCCATCAAAATTGCCGACTTCCTCGCCGGCAGGGGAAGAAACGACTGCGAAAATGTGGTTCGCATGCTGTATCCAGAAGTCGATGACGCGATGAATTGGCTAGACCAGTTCGGCCAGCCAAGGTTAACCGGAACCGGATCCTGCGCGTTTATCAACTTCGACAGCCTGGAGGAAGCGGAAAAAGTGCTTGGCCAGGTTCCTGCCCGGTTCAAGGGATATGTAGCCAGCGGTCTGGACCGCCTGCCAGCTCCAAAGCGGGCATGAAATTGGAGAATTTTTCAAGTAAAATAGCAGGCTCTACTGGGGTGTCGCCAAGTGGTAAGGCACAAGGTTTTGATCCTTGCATGCGTTGGTTCGAATCCAGCCACCCCAGCCAAATTCCAGATAACAACACTAATAGACGTAATCCCCCCTGCCCCGATAGGAAAAGATTGTGGTGAGTAATTTGATGGTGTTTGCCGGGAACGCTAATCCGGCACTGGCAGCCAGTATTGCCAGAAACATAGGTGTGCCGCTGGGGAATGCCAGCATCAGCAAGTTCAGCGATGGCGAAATATCAGTTGAACTGAACGAAAACGTCCGCGGTAAGGACGTTTTCGTTATCCAGCCCACCTGCGCACCGACCAACGACAGTATTATGGAGTTGATGCTGATTTCCGATGCCCTGCATCGGGCTTCGGCGAATCGTATCACCGCGGTAATTCCCTATTTCGGTTATGCGAGGCAGGATCGTCGAGTGCGCTCCGCTCGCGTGGCTATCAGCGCCAAGGTAGTGGCTGACATGGTCAGCACCGTCGGTGTAAACCGCGTATTGACCGTCGACCTGCATGCCGAACAGATCCAGGGTTTTTTCAGCATCCCGGTGGACAACGTTTACGGCTCTCCCGTATTGACCGACGATATTGAACGGCAGAATTATGAAAACTTGCTGGTCGTATCACCCGATATCGGAGGCGTGGTTCGCGCCCGCGCAGTCGCAAAGCAGCTGAATGTGGACTTGGCGATTATCGACAAGAGACGCCCGCAGGCGAACGTAGCACAGGTCATGCACATTATCGGCGACGTGGAAAACCGCTGCTGTCTGATTGTCGACGATATTGTCGATACCGCCGGGACTCTGTGTAAAGCTGCCGATGCATTGAAGGAGCACGGCGCGTCACAAGTGATCGCCTACTGTACTCATCCGGTGCTTTCCGGCGCAGCAATACAGAATATTGAAAACTCCAGCATGGATGCGCTGGTGGTAACTAACACTATCCCGCTCTCGGAAGAAGGTGGGAAGTGCGCTAAAATTCGCCAGTTGAGCATGGCCAAACTGTTGGCAGAATCCATCAGGCGAGTGAGCAATGAAGAATCTATCAGCGCCATGTTCGACAATACTTAACAGGTTGTCGAACAGGTGGTGAAGAGCATGGCAGGCTGGGTAATTGCCCAACCTGCTTTTTTACCTTGTAACTATTAACCTTGTAACTATTAACCTTGTAACTATTAACCTTGTAACTATTAACCTTGTAACTACGTTGGTCGCAAACTGGTTACATTACTGATCGGAGGACATTATGTCTGACGCGTTTGAGCTTGAAGCCAAGGTTCGGACTGACCGGGGGAAAGGTGCGAGCCGCCGCCTGCGTCGTCTGAACAACGAAATACCCGCCATTATTTATGGTGGTGACAAAGAACCGCTTTCCATTACGCTCTCGCACAACGAGATTATTCATGCAGTGGAAAACGAAGCATTCTTTTCCCACATTATCACTCTCAATGTTGGAAAGGACTCGGAGCAGGTGATTATCAAGGACCTGCAGCGGCACCCTGCCAAACCTTTTATCATGCATGCTGACTTTCAAAGGATTCTTGCGGACGAAGAAATTACCGTAAATGTCCCTGTACACTTTCTCAACGAGGAGAAGTGCACAGGCGTCAAGCTGGAAGGTGGTGCCATAAGCCACATCCTGACGGAAATTGAAATTACCTGTCTGCCTAAAAACCTCCCTGAATTCCTGGAAGTGGACATGCTGGAACTGAGCGTAGGCGATAACATCCACCTGTCCGACATCAAATTTCCGGAAGGTGTTACCAGCGTTGCACTAAGCCACGGTGGAGATGATGCAGACCTGGTGGTCGCGTCCGTGCACGCAACGAAAGGCGGTGCTGAAGAAGATGAAGCACCACAAGCCGAGGAAGGCGAAGCTCCTGCAGCTGGTGAGCCGGAAGAAAAGCCTGACGAGTAATAACAGGCTGATAATCTGAAACCAGCCAGCTTGCGCAGGATTTTCCTATGCATGGCAATTCCATCGAACTGATCGTGGGCCTGGGTAATCCAGGCCCCAAGCATCAGTCTAACCGGCATAACGCCGGCGCCATTTTTTTGTCCGAACTCTGTCGCCTGTTTCAAGGGCAATTGCGCTTCGAATCGAAGTTTGCCGGCGAATTCGGTTCGGCGAATATCGCTGGCAAAGAGGTCAGACTGTTGTTTCCCACCACCTTTATGAACCATTCAGGACGGTCGGTCGCCGCGGTACTTAACTTCTACAAGATTGAACCCGCGAACATGCTGGTGGCTTATGACGAAATCGATTTCGAGGTAGGCACCACACGCTTCAAGGAAGGTGGCGGCCACGGTGGACACAACGGCATCAGAGACATTATCAACGCGCTTGGCGGCCGCAATGAGTTTTATCGGTTGCGTATCGGGGTGGGACATCCTGGTCACAAATCCATGGTTGCCAACTACGTGCTTTCCGATCCGTCGAAATCGGAAGCAGAAATCATAATGACTGATATTGATGAGGCAATTCGGGTTTTACCTGAGGCAGTTGAAGGCAAATGGGAACAAGCCATGCGATTACTGCATACCCAGAACTAAAAATGTCCAGGTACATGCTTGCACCTGTTTTATGGAAACTGAACTATGAGCGTTAAATGTGGCATTGTCGGCCTGCCCAACGTGGGCAAATCCACCCTGTTCAATGCATTGACCAAGGCCGGGATTGCAGCCGAGAATTTTCCATTCTGTACCATTGAGCCCAATTCCGGCGTCGTGCTGGTTCCCGATGAGCGGCTCGACAAACTGGCCGACATTGTCAAACCGCAGAAAGTGGTGCCGACTACAGTGGAGTTCACCGATATCGCTGGCCTGGTGGCGGGCGCCTCCAAGGGCGAGGGACTGGGCAATCAGTTCCTGGCCAACATTCGTGAAACCGATGCCATTGCCCATGTAGTGCGCTGTTTTGAAGATGAGAATGTCACTCACGTGGCCAATAAGATCCACCCTGCCGCCGACATCGATATCATCAATACCGAACTGGCCCTGGCTGACCTAGAGACTGTTGAGAAGGGACTTAACCGGGTTTCCCGGGTGGCCAAGAGTGGCGATAAGGACGCCCAGAAACTTACCCAGTTGCTGGAAACCGTCAAGGCACACCTGGACGAAGCCAAGCCGGTACGCACATTGAATCTGGCCAACGAAGAGCTGGAAGCGCTTTATGAATTCCACCTGCTAACGGTTAAACCGGTACTCTATATTGCCAATGTGGACGAAGAGGGATTCGACAATAATCCCCACCTGCAACAGGTTACCGCCATCGCCGCCGATGAAGACGCAGAAGTGGTTGCTATCTGCAATAAATTAGAAGCGGAAATAGCAGAGCTCGAAGATCATGAAAAGACTGAGTTCTTATCAGATTTAGGCATGGACGAACCGGGTCTCGACCGGGTTATCCGCGCCGGCTACAAACTGCTTGGATTGCAAACTTTCTTCACTGCCGGCGAAAAGGAAGTAAGAGCCTGGACCGTTAAAATCGGCGCGACCGCTCCCAAGGCTGCAGCCGTCATTCACACCGATTTCGAGAAAGGATTTATCCGCGCCGAAATCGTCAGCTACACGGATTTTGTTGAACACAACGGCGAAGCCGGCGCCAAAGACGCGGGCAAGTGGCGCCTGGAAGGTAAAGAATACATAGTAAAAGACGGAGACGTAATACACTTCCGCTTTAACGTCTAGATTAACTATAGAAATATGGGCTGATCTTGACAAATAGTCGAAAAATGACCAGAATTCGCGTCCTTCACGGACTATGGCTATGTAGCTCAGCTGGTTAGAGCACAGCATTCATAATGCTGGGGTCGGTGGTTCAAGTCCACCCATAGCTACCATGTTTTTCAAAGGGTTACGTACGCGTAGCCCTTTTTGTTTCTGCCAAATGCGTGAGATTTGCGTGACCCTCCTTTTGTCGTAGCATTTGGACTCTTCAGTAGCGTTAATGTTGGCGTTGATCCCTTTTCAAAACTCACTTTCTCGGCTGCTTCTATCAGCTCCCCGATTTCCACTGCTGAGTAGTGTGTGGTGATTTGCTTGTTGGTGTGACCAAGCAGCACCATACGCGTCTCAACTCCAATGCCAGCAGCGCGCAGGCGGCGACCGAAGGTGTGTTTCAAGTCGTGAACCCTGACCTGAGATAACTCTGTCACATCTCGCGCTCTGCGCCACGCCTTGGTATTCATCCGCTCCACCGGTTTGTGCTCACCTTTAGACTTATAGGTGAAGACGTATTCCGGATGAATACCCCGCTGACGATTCACAACGGCTCTCGCGACGGAGTTCAGGATCACCAACCGATCTTCGCCATTTTTTACAAGTTCACCCGGTATCAGGAATACGCTAGCGGACAGCTCTGGAAGAGAAACTTCCCACTCCCAGCGCAACCCACAAACCTCCGCTTCCCGCGTGCCGGTATTGACCTTGAACAACGCCATTTCCCGCAAGTGCTTTGGCAATTCGGCTAACAGCAGCTCCTGCTCAACCCACGAAACCGGGTATGGCTTCCTGGCATCTTTCCAATCCAGCATACGAATCAGTGGTGGCGTCTTTAGCCATGGATTGCCGCGATCATCGCGCCACAACCTGGCCGCCAACATCAATACCCGGCGGACAACAGCTAAGTCGCGATTGATCGTATTGGACTTCAGGCCCTCTTTTTTGCGTGTAGCAATAAAAGGCCCCAAGGTATCCTGATGCACCTGCCGTAACACCAGATCCCCGATAAAAGGATCGAGAATCCTCAGCGACTGGGCATCGCGATCTATACTGCGTTTATGCTCGTTCTCCAGAAGGTACTTGGTGGCTGCCTGGCGAAAGGTGTGATCGGGTTTGATGCCATACACCATTTCATTCCGAATCTGCTCCAGGCGAAAGGTCAGGTATTGCTCGGCTTCCTGCCGGTCACCCGTGCCAGTGCTTTCGAAAAGGCGGCCATATCCTCTGATGCGTTTGTCGATTGTCCAGATGCCGTTTTTGCCCCGCTTGACGAGGCCCGGTGTTCTCTTCGACATAGTGAATTACTCCTATGGTTCGTCGAACACCCACAGCGGGACTTATACTGCTCCACCCAGGCATCCATTTCAAGGCGGTCAAAGGCAATTCCCTGTCTGCCAATGGGAATCTCTGTCAACTGGTGTCGCACTTCCCGGTTGAATCTGTTCTTATCCATGCCCAGATAAGTCGGAGCATCTCTGAGTCGAATAAGCCGTGGCAGGATTCCTTCCACTGTCATCTCCCGAGATAAACTGCCGTGATCTGCTCGCGCTCATGGCCTAACTCATTGGAGATTTGCAGTCGTGCTTGCTGATCCAAAAGCTTTTGAGCTTTGGTGAGTTGCTGGCTCGTTGGCCCACCCTGGTTCGGAGCATCCCAATCCGTGAGCTCTCTGTAACGGGTCTGGGCATAGGTATGTCTCAGCCCGTGCATCCTGGATAGCCCTGCATTGGCTGTCTGGCGTTCGTATACTCTTAGTTGTTGTATGTATTGCCGGTCTTGAGGAATCAAGGAATGACCGCCAGCCAGTGATTTGGCCTGTTCAAGTAGCTGTCGCTGTTGCTCTGTACGGATGGGAATGGTTCTTTCTTTACCGCCTTTTGTCCAACTGGCTTGAAGCCTGACCTTATCACCCTGATCCGCTTGCCGGGGTTTGATTTTCAAGGCCTCTTCCCGCCGTAAACCAAAGGCGGCCTGGAGTTGCAGGCTCATGCGAACAAAGGGGTCTGTCACCTTTTCCAGCTTGCCCTGTTCCAGGATTCTCGCCCTTGTGGTTCCAGTGGAACCATAGTAGCGATCCGGGATGCCATAAAAATCATTGTATCGGGCAATAACGTTTTGTTTGTTCACTGCCCTCGCCCACCAGCGCAGATTGCTCATCCGGTTCTTGATGGTGCCGGGCGACAGATTCTGTGATTGCCACAGCTTAACCAGGGCTTCCACATGCTTGGGTTTCAGAGAGTGTTTACTCATGCGTCTGAAACCCAATTCATGGAGCTGATCAGCGATC
>Ga0209578_10000243_pt1 | contig 87719 bp, 74 predicted proteins | sample tdAd472_FD_187127 | JGI IMG/M metagenome (GOLD analysis project Ga0209578, IMG submission 187127) | Marine sediment microbial communities from the Atlantic coast under amendment with organic carbon and nitrate - tdAd47.2 (SPAdes)... | ecosystem: Environmental > Aquatic > Marine > Coastal >...
AAAGCTGAAAGACGCTATCAAAACTGCTCATGGTAAGCTGGACAAAAAAGATGTGGTTATTGCCTGCATGGATTTCAAATTTATTGGAGGCTCAATGGGTTCTGTGGTTGGAGAAAAAATAGCAAGAGCCATAGAATTTGCCAGAAAAAAGAAATACCCTTTTATCATGATTTCTAAATCAGGTGGAGCCCGAATGATGGAAGGTGCTTTTTCTTTGATGCAAATGGCAAAAACTTCTGCCAGATTAGCTCAATTAGCAGAAGCCAAAGTTCCATATATATCAATACTTACCAATCCAACTACCGGTGGGGTAACAGCCTCTTTTGCAATGCTTGGCGACTTTAACATTGCCGAACCAAAAGCCTTAATAGGGTTTGCCGGACCAAGAGTGGTAAAAGAAACTATCGGAAAAGACCTACCCGAAGGCTTTCAAACATCAGAATTTGTTTTAGAAAAAGGCTTTTTAGACTTTATCGTTCAGCGTAACGAAATGAAACAAAAACTTGCCCTCCTATTAAATATGTTAAAAAAATAACAGCATTTACGTAAAAATAGTTGTTCATTAAAAAAAATAGCTATCTTTGCAGCCGTTTAAAAGATTATAACAAAATGTATTTAACAAAAGAAGCCAAAGCAGAAATTTTTAAAGAATACGGTGGAGATGCTAAAAACACTGGTTCTTCAGAAGGTCAAATAGCTTTATTCACTACCAGAATTAATGCATTAACAGAAAAGTTAAAAGCAAACAAAAAAGATCTTAATACACAAAGATCACTAATCAAAATGGTAGGTAAAAGAAGAAGTTTGCTTGACTACATTAAAAATAAAGACATCCAAAAGTACAGAGATTTAATTGAGAAACTTAACATTAGAAAGTAATCATTATTTCTTCTAAATATTTTATTAAAAAAGGGGGCTGCAATCATAGCCCCTTTTTATATTAACCGAATTAAAACTAAATTATATATATGTCAAATCAAGTAATTCCAAGTGTATACAAAGAAGTTATCACACTTGAAGATGGAAGAGAGATTTCCATAGAAACAGGAAAATTAGCAAAACAAGCTCATGGCTCTGTAGTTGTTCAATCAGGTAAATGTATGTTGCTTTGCACAGTAGTTTCTAACTACCAACAAAGTGATGTAGATTTTTTACCACTAACTGTAGATTACAGAGAGAAGTTTGCAGCTGCAGGAAAGTATCCGGGCGGATTCTTTAAAAGAGAAGCTAGACCAAGCGATGGTGAGGTTCTTACCATGAGGTTGGTAGATAGGGTTTTACGACCACTTTTCCCAAAAGATTATCATGCAGAAACTCAGGTCATGATACAGTTAATGTCACATGACGAAAATGTAATGCCTGATGCAATGGCAGGATTAGCTGCGTCTGCTGCAATTCAACTTTCAGACATTCCTTTTGAGTGTCCAATTTCAGAAGTAAGAGTTGGTAGAGTTAACGGTAAATTAATTATAAACCCTACATACGAGCAATTACAGGAATCAGATATTGATATGGTAATTGGTGCTTCTGCAGACTCTGTGATGATGGTAGAAGGAGAAATGAAAGAAATTTCTGAAGAAGAAATGGTAGAAGCCATTAAATTTGCTCATGATGCAATAAAAGTACAATGTGCTGCACAGGTAAAATTAGCGGAAGCATTTGGTAAAAAACCTGTTCGAGAATATGAACCTGAAAAAGAAGATGAAGAATTAGCTAAAAAAATTCATGAAATGGCATACGACAAAGTTTATGCTGTTGCTAAATCCGGCTCTTCAAAACATGAAAGAAGTGACGCTTTTGCTAAAATTAAAGAAGAAATTCTAGCAAGTTTCTCAGAAGAAGAAATTGAAAGTTTAGGAGGATTAATTTCAAAATACTACTCAAAAGCTGAAAAGAAAGCTGTCAGAGACCTTACATTAAATGAAGGTTTAAGATTAGATGGAAGAAAAACAGAAGACATTAGACCAATATGGTGTGAAGTAGATTACTTACCATCTGCACATGGTTCTTCTATTTTTACAAGAGGAGAAACTCAGGCGCTAGCTACTGTAACTTTAGGAACTTCTAAAGAAGCCAATCAAATAGATATGCCTTCATATCAAGGTGAAGAAACATTTTATTTACACTACAACTTCCCTCCTTTCTCTACCGGTGAAGCAAGACCTATTAGAGGAACTTCCAGAAGAGAGGTAGGACACGGAAATTTAGCACAAAGAGCCCTTAAAGGAATGATTCCTGATGATTGCCCATATACTGTTAGAATTGTATCTGAAGTACTAGAATCAAACGGATCTTCTTCAATGGCGACTGTTTGTGCAGGAACAATGGCATTAATGGATGCGGGTATTCAAATGAAAAAACCAGTATCAGGTATTGCAATGGGATTAATTTCTGATGCTGAAACAGGTAAGTATGCCGTGTTATCTGACATTCTTGGTGATGAAGACCACTTAGGTGATATGGACTTTAAGGTAACCGGAACAGCAGAAGGGATTACAGCTTGTCAAATGGATATTAAAATAAAAGGTCTTTCTTATGAAGTTTTAGTTAACGCATTAAAACAAGCCCAAAAAGGAAGAATACACATACTTGGAAAACTTACTGAAACCATCGCTAAACCAAATACTGATGTAAAACCACACTCTCCGAAAATGGTTACTACGGTAATTCCTAATGAATACATCGGTGCATTAATTGGTCCTGGTGGAAAAGTAATTCAAGAATTACAAAAAGCAACTAAAACGACTATCGTCATCAATGAAGATGAAAAAACGGAAGAAGGAATAGTTGAAATTCTTGGTACTGACCAAGCAGGTATTGATGCTGTATTAGCTAAAATAAAATCCATCACATTTAAACCAAAAGTTGGCGAAACCTACAAAGTAAAAGTGGTAAAAATGTTAGATTTTGGTGCAGTAGTAGAATATCTTGAAGCTCCTGGAAATGAAGTATTACTACACATTTCTGAATTAGCTTGGGAACGAACAAATAACGTAACTGATGTTGTAAATATGGGCGATGTTATTGAAGTTAAATATTTTGGTGTTGACCCAAAAACTAGAAAAGAAAAAGTTTCTAGAAAAGCTCTTTTACCTAGACCACCAAGAGAAGAAAAACCGGTAACGGAAGAAAAAAAGGAAGCCTAAATCTCCTTATTCAAAATAAATTTCTTTAAGTCCCGATTTTTTTCGGGACTTTTTTTTGCTGTTTTGTAACCTTAAAAATTCTTTTGCCGTAAACCCACAAAAACCATTAATCAAGTATATTTTATGAGGCAACTGAAAATTAGCAAACAAATCACCAATCGTGATACCGTTTCTTTTGAAAAATATCTTCAGGATATAGGAAAAGAAGAACTAATCACTGCAGAAGAAGAAGTTGCTCTAGCAAAAAGAATCAAAAAAGGTGACCAAAAAGCACTGGAAAGGCTGGTAAAGGCTAATTTAAGATTTGTTGTTTCTGTTTCTAAACAATATCAAAATAACGGTTTAACATTATCTGACTTAGTAAATGAAGGAAACCTTGGTTTAATAAAGGCAGCACAACGATTTGACGAAACAAGAGGTTTTAAATTTATTTCTTATGCCGTTTGGTGGATTCGTCAATCTATACTTCAAGCATTAGCGGAACAAGCTAGAATTGTCAGGTTGCCATTAAACAAAATTGGTTCTATCAATAAAGTAAATAAAGCCTTTTCAAAACTTGAGCAAGAGTTTGAAAGAGAGCCAACAAGCTCAGAACTTTCTGCCGTTTTAGAGATGAATGAAGATGAAGTAAAAGATACTTTTTCGTATTCCGGAAAACATTTGTCAATGGATGCACCACTTTCTTCTGATGAAGACAGCAGTGATATGTACGATGTTTTGAAAAGCGAAGACAGCCCAAGACCCGATAAACAACTTTTAACTGAATCATTAAGAAAAGAAATAGAAAGAGCACTGTCAACATTAACAGAACGAGAAGCACAGGTTATCAGATATTATTTTGGATTAGATGGCGGGCATCCACTTTCATTGGAAGAAGTTGGTGAAAAATTTGAATTAACAAGAGAAAGAGTTCGCCAAATAAAAGAAAAAGCACTTAGAAGACTTAAACACGGTTCGAGATGCAAATTATTAAAATCGTACTTAGGTTAGGTTTATTTCATAATTTATAGTTTAGCAGTTGCGGATGGCAGAAATGTCATCCGTTTTTTGTTTCTTTGTTCCCCATGAGTACAATTGTTTCCCCTTCCATCCTATCTGCAGACTTTTCAAATCTTGGAAAAGATGTTGAAATGCTTCACAATTCTGATTGCGAATGGATTCATATTGATGTTATGGATGGTGTTTTTGTTCCAAATATATCATTTGGTTTACCTGTAATTAAGTCTATCAGAAAATATACCGACAAGCCATTTGATGTTCACTTGATGATTCAAAAACCTGATGATTTTTTGGAAGATTTTAAAAATGCAGGTGCAGATATGCTAACAGTTCATATAGAAGCTTGCACTCACCTTCATAGAACCATATCAGAAATTAAAAAACTTGGTATGAAAGCAGGAGTTGCATTAAACCCTCATACTCCCGCTAGTTCACTTGAGGAAATAATTTCTGATTTAGACTTAGTACTTATCATGAGTGTAAATCCCGGTTTTGGCGGACAAAAATTTATCCCTTCAGCAATTGATAAAGTGAAAAAACTAAAACAACTAATTTCAGAAAAAGGTTCTAATACACTTATTGAAGTAGATGGCGGTGTCAACCTTGAAACCGGAAAACAATTGGTAGAAGCAGGCGCTGATGCACTTGTTGCAGGAAGCTTTGTATTTAATTCTGAAAAACCGGCCATTACCATTTCCCATCTAAAGTCACTCTAATTACACCTTATTAATACTATGAAAACTAAAATCGCATGGATTGCTCTAATATTGAGCAGCTTCGCAATAAAAGCACAATCTCCTCCCTTCGGAACACAAATCATTTATGGTGAAGAAGTTGATTCAAAAAAATCCGTTGTAAACGATTTTATTGGCGAAGATGATGAAAACTACTACTTTTTTATGTACAAAAAAGGTAAGCCATATTTAGATAAATACAATAAAAAACTTGAGTTAACTAAATCTACTGAGATTATTCTTAAAAGAGATGAATTTAACCTTATCATTGAAAAAACAGTATTTGCCGAAGGAAATATTGTAGTTTTTTATTCTCATTTTGATAAAAAAACAGACACCAAAACTCTCTACTATGAATTGTTTACTGCAAACACCATGCTTAGCAACGAAAAAGTTAACAATATTGCAGAAATTAATGATTTAAAGAGAAGTGCAAGAGCCAACTTTTCAATCAAATTATCGCCTGAAGAGTCAAAAATATTGGTTTATATGGATTTACCTTATGAGAAAGATGCTCCGGAAAGATATAGCTTTATGGTATTTGACAATCAAATGATGAAACTATGGGAAAAAGATGTAACTCTGCCCTACCCTGACAAAAATTTTACCATAAGCGGGTACAAAGTAGATGAAGAAGGAAATGCTTACATCTATGGAAAATACTATGATGGAGAAAAAGGTTCAAAAGGAAAAGGCTATTTAAAGTATGAATATCATCTTTTGGCTTATAACGAAAAGGAAAACCGTGAAAATGATTATGTGGTAAAATTAGAAAGCAATATTATTACTGATTTTACTTTTAGACCCCAGGGAAAAGAGATAGTTTGTGCAGGCTTCTACTCTGAAGTTGGCTTAAACAAAGTAAAAGGAGTGTTTTATTTAAGATTAGACGAAGAATCAGGATCCGTAATATCTTCTAACAAGAAAGAATTTTCAATTGACTTCATAACGGAAGGAATGTCAGAGCGTCAAGAAAAAAAGACCAAAAAGAAGGCTGATAAAGGAAAAGATGTAGAATTATACGAATATGATATTAATGAGTTAATTTTAAGAGAAGATGGTGGCTGTGTTCTTTTGGCAGAACAATACTATGTAGTCAGAGTTGAGCATACTTACACAAATGCTAATGGATCTATTTCTACATCTTATACCTACCACTATTATTACAATGATATTTTAGCTATAAACATTAATCCCGATGGCGAAATAGACTGGAATAAAAAGTTTATTAAAACACAGCATAGCACAAATGATGGAGGAAGATTTTCTAGTTATGTTTCATTTGTTCAAGATGAATACATCTATGTTATTTATAATGAAAACTCCAAAAACAGAGAAATTTCCGACCCAAGACAATACAAAGAGTATATTCCCTCTCAAAAATATACCGACATAGCCATATCAAGAATTAATTCAGAAGGATATATTGATAGAAAAATACTTGTTAAGGCTGAAGAAGCTGAGCGCATGATTAGACCAAAGCTTAGCCTTCAGATTAATGATAACGAACTAATATTGTTTTCAATGAAAAAGAAAACATATCAGTTTGTAAAAGTTGTTTTTAATAATTAATCAAAAGACATTATACTCTAAAGCTATCGAGTTTGATAGCTTTTTTTATTTTTAGAAAATGCAAAACAACAACAATAACAGTCCCATTATTAAGGATAAAGAAGGAAAAAACATTGAAGTTCCGGTTGAAGGTTCAATTGGTCTTTTAGCCCTTGGCTACAAAGGTTTAATGGCCTGGAGAATGAAAAGAAAAGAAGTTGGAGATTCACTAAATCAAAAAGAAAATGAGCAAAAAAAATAAAAAAGTATTGCTCATAGGCTGGGATGCAGCGGATTGGCAAGTTATTCATCCACTAATGGATGCAGGTAAAATGCCTGCAATGGAAAAATTGGTTAATAGTGGAGTAATGGGTAACATTTCCACCTTAGAACCGGTATTATCTCCAATGCTTTGGAGTTCAATAACAACAGGAAAGTACGCTTTCAAACATGGTGTACATGGCTTTACTGAACCCGATCCGAATAGTGAAAGTATTAGACCTGTTTCTTCTTTATCAAGAAAGGCAAAAGGTATCTGGAATATTTTAAACCAAAACGGATATAAATCAAATGTAATTTCTTGGTGGCCAAGCCATCCGGCTGAGCCGATAAATGGTGTGATGGTTTCCAACTTTTACCAAAGAGCCAACAAATCTATTGATAAAGCCTGGGAAATGGCAAAAGGAACTGTTCATCCTGAAAGCTTAGCTGAAACCATTGCAGCACTGAGAGTTCACCCACAAGAATTAACCGAAGCACATGTAAAACCTTTTATTCCAAGGCTGGCAGAAATTAATCAAGAAGAAGATAAACGAGTAGAAATGTTCTGTAAAATATTGGCCGATACAGCGAGTGTACATTCTGCAGGAACATGGTGTATTGAAAATACCGAATGGGATTTTTCAGCTATTTATTTTGACGGTATCGACCATTTTTCGCATGGATTTATGAAGTATCATCCTCCTCAATTGCCCGGTTTGCCTGATACTCATTTCCAACTTTACAAAGACATTATTAACGGAGCTTACATTTTCCATGATATGATTCTGGAAAGATATTTACAGCTGATTGATGAGGATACCTATATTATTTTGGTGAGTGACCATGGTTTTCATTCAGACCATTTGCGCTTAACCAGTTTACCACATGAGCCAGCCGCACCTGCATTTGAGCATAGAAGATATGGAATTTTCTGCATGAGTGGTCCGGGAATAAAAAAAGACGAAACACTTACAGGCGTTAGTTTGCTTGATATTGCTCCTACTGTCCTTCATCTGTTTGGCTTACCGATTGGGGAAGATATGGACGGGAAAGTTTTAGTAAATGCGTTTGAAGAACCTCAGAAAATAAAACTAATAGATAGCTGGGAAAATGTTGCCGGAAACAGCGGAATGCATCCAAAAGAAATGGCAGAAAGTAGTACCGATGCAAAAAATGCTATTGACCAGTTGGTAGAACTAGGTTATATTGACAGACCTGATGAAAATGCTGAAAAAGCCAGAAACAATGCTTATCAGGAAAACAGATACAATTTAGCTCAAGCATATATTGGGGCAAACAAACACCAGGAAGCAATTGATGTTTTATTAGAGCTTCATCAAAAAAGCCCTGATTCTTCTAGGTTTACTCTTAAGCTTTCTGACTGCTACGCTGAACTTAATATGAATAAAGAGGCTCGAGAAATGATTCAGGTAAGTAAAGAGAATATTACAAAAGAACGGGAAGCGGTAAAGAACGCTAAGAACAAGAAAAGAAAAGTAAATCCGGAAAACATTCCAACAGATTTTAAAATATTGGATTTAAAAGAAGCTAAGATTTTAATAGATGAAAATAAACCTAAGGAAGCATTAGAAATCTTAACCAAATTAGATGTATCTGTTAGCAAAGCTCCAAATCTGCATTTACATATTGGTAGATGTTATATTCTTTTAAAGAAATGGAAAAAAGCTGAAGAGCATTTTAAAACATCCTTAAACATTGACCCACACAAAGCCACAGCGCTTCATGGTTTAGGAACAGCTTTACTACGCCAAAACAAATACGAAGAAGCCATTGAGAACTTTTTATTGGCAATAGAACATATTTATAATTTCCCTTTTGCGCATTATCACTTAGGAGAAGCTTTGTTTTATATCAAAGAATACGAAGCTGCTGCCAATGCTTTTGAAGTCTGTTTAAGCCAAAACCCTGCCATTGGAAAAGCCAGAAATTGGCTGATTGAAATTTACAGCAATCATATTCAAAAGCCTGAAAACTCTGCTATGATTGAAAAAGTAGAGATTGAAAATAGCATTGAAGAAAAGATAGAAGAACAAAAAGAAGCCATTAAACGAAAAGCTCTTGGCACCATTACCGTTGTTTCGGGCTTGCCAAGATCAGGAACTTCAATGATGATGCAAATGCTGGAGCAAGGCGGCATGGAAATCTTTACCGACAAAAAACGAGAAGCAGACGAAAGTAACCCAAAAGGATATTACGAACATGAAGCCGTAAAAGGAACCATGAAAAATAATAAATGGGTTAATGAAGTGGGTGACAAAGCTGTAAAAGTTATTTCTCAACTGCTTACATCCTTGCCTGCCCGATATAATTACAAGATTATTTTTATGGAAAGAGAGCTAAACGAAGTAATAGATTCTCAACATAAGATGCTTACCAGAGACGGAAAAATAAAAGAAGGGGAATATCGTACAGGTTTAGAAATTGCTTTTAAAAACAACTTAGAAAAGATAAATTTTTGGGCAACTAAAAACCACCATGTAGAAATTTTGAAAATACCTTATACAGCCGTAATTGAAAACCCAAAAACACAAGCCGAAAAAATAAATGAGTTTTTAGGCAGCAAACTAGACACCAACAAAATGGCTGCGGTAGTAGATGCTAAATTGTATAGAAGTAAGGTTTAAATATTTAATTATGAAAAAAAAGAAATGTCTTAATTGCGTCAAAGAATTTCAAACCGATAGTGATGAAAAATATTGCTCAGAGGCATGTGAGAAAAAAGCTAATGGCTATGATAAAGAGAACAAAAAATCAAAATACGGTATTTTAGATCATATTATTGATTTTTTCTCATCACTATTCTAAAATCTAAACCTTAAAAACCCTGTACTTAAAGAAATGGTTGGGCCGTTGTCGGCAAAAAAGCTAATGGCATCTCTAGAGGCAATACCAAATTCCCAAGTTCCGGTCGGCACTACAATTCCCAATCCCACCGGTAAGTTAAAGTCATAATTTCCGCCAAATGTCATTCCCGTAGAAAGTCTTAACCATTTGGTTGGCCAAACATCTCCACCAACTGCAAACAAAGCTTGCTCGTAATTTCCACTTAAATTATTAAAAGGGATAATAGCATCAATTCCTACTTCTACGCTTTTGTTTTCACCAAATGCAATACTTGCACCGGTTCTTAAAACAGTTGGCAACGCCACTCTCTTAGAAGACTCACCTTGCCAATCAAAAGCACTTTCACCAAAAGAGTTTAGTGCTTGCCCCATAACATTGTAACTCTCAACTCCATCTGAAGAAATATCATACACCGTATCATTTGGAGCAGAGTAAACATTACCATCCCATAGCACCGAACCAATATCATTAACAGCTATACCTAGCTTAATTCTATCTTTAATAATTACACTTACTCCCAAGTCAAAACCAAATCCGCTTCCTACATTTTTAGGTAAAAAACTATTGGTATCAGGAGCCAAAGCAGATGGGTTATCGGCTACTGCAGCAGAATCAAACTTTAAATCAAAAGCAGGTGAAAAAGCGGTAAAAGCAGAAAACTCACCATTATTTGACTGAACATCAATAATTGCTATTCCCTGGAAATATTTAATACCCGCTCCTGCAAATAATTTAAAGTCCTCTCCATTTACTAAATGGTGTCCATAGCTTAAATTAAACTCTCGCATCCATGAAAGTGAAATATGTGTGCCATCAAACACTTCATTATAGGTTTTGGGGTTAGAAGAAACCCCTCTCCTAACTTTTTCTTCAGCGTAGGAAGAATCAGAAATGTTATTTCCGGCACTATCTAATTTTATATCAAAATAAGAAGCGTTATAGCCTAAAAATAAAATTTCACTTGCGTTTTTATTCAATTGTGAAAACCACTGAATTCTTTCTCTTGTAGTAAAGGAAAAACCTCCTGCTTTCGGAAATTGTGCCGCAAAAGAAAACATAGCCAAATCTAAATTCATGGCTGTTTTAGCATCTGTAAAGTCTATAGCTGCTTGTCTTTTCTCATCCAGTGTAAGTTTTGCAGCTCTTTCTCCGCCTAATATTTCTTTAAACATTTGGCGAAGCTCTTGCTTTTTCAGCGGCTCAGAATACAGTGAAAAGGTAAACTCAAATGCAGAGGTAGTAAACTTTTTTCCTTCGTATTTAGGCTGCCAACCTAAATTAGCAGGATTAATGCCCGCACTTTGGTAATCGGTAACAAATGTAGTCGCAACTCCCGCCCTACCGGTCGATGTAAATGCACTCAACTCAGCTTGAGCAAATAATGTAGATGTAGAAGTGGCAACTAATGCAAACAGTAAATACTTTTTCATAAGTTCATGTTTAATAAGCTAATATACGATTTATCGGAAAATGATTTTGGCAATGGTTCTAAATATTATTGCTATATCTGTTAGTAAAGAAGGTTGTTGAACATACTTTAAATTCATCTCCAATTTCTTAGGCATTATTTCTTTAATGTAGGTTTCTTCAGGGTTTTCAGATTTGCCCAATAAATCATTTTCGTCAACAAATTCTATGGAAGCATAATCAGTAATTCCGGGCTTTACACTTAAAACACGCTTTTGTTTTTCGGTATATAAATCAGTATATTTTTTGACTTCCGGTCTTGGGCCTACTAAACTCATGTCACCCAACAAAACATTAATTAATTGAGGAAGTTCATCTATTTTAGTTTTTCTTAGATAATAGCCGACTTTTGTAATTCTTGCATCTCTCCCACCAACTGTTAAAAGTCCATTTTTATCAGCATCTTTTATCATAGTTCTGAATTTCAACAAGGGGAATTCGACACCATTTTTTCCAACTCGTTTTTGAGTATAAAATACCGGGAAACCATTTTCAACAATAATTAATAATGCGACTATAAAAAAGAGAGGAGAAAGAACAAGAATTCCTAAAATAGAAAAAAAGATATCGAATACCCGCTTAAGCATTTATTACTTCTTGTACAGATTGAATAACTGCATCTATTACGGTTTTCACGTTGCTTTCGTCTAAATCATAATAAACCGGAAGGCTTATTTCTCTGGAGAAATTATCATAAGCGTTTGGAAAATTATTAATGTCATATCCTTTGTTTTTGTAATAAGATAAAAGCGGTAAAGGCTGAAAGTGAACGTTTACAGAAACGTCCTTATCAAAGATTCTTTGAATAATTTCATCACGTTGAGCTTCAGTTATCCCCTTTACTCTCAACGCATATACATGATAAGATGATTCTTTTTCTTCGGTTTTAGAATAAGGCAATTCAAAAAAGTCATATTGACTAAAAGCAGCATCGTATTGATTAAATATTGATTTACGTCTAGCCAAAATATCATTGTAACGCTCCAGCTCTACTAATCCAATTGCAGCTTGTAAGTCAGTCATGTTACATTTATATCCTGCTTCAATCACATCATACTTCCAAGCTCCTTTTTGCGATTTAGCTAATGCATCTTTACTCTGCCCATGAAGCGATTTAATGCAAAACATTCTGTATAATTCATCATGGTTAAATGAATTAGGAAGATTTAAACTAATTGTTCCTCCTTCTGCTGTAGTCAAATTTTTTACTGCGTGAAAAGAAAAACATGAAACATCTGCTAAACTACCCGACATTCTTCCTTTGTATGTAGCTCCAATAGAGTGGGCTGCATCAGCTAATAACAATATTCTTCCAAGTTGCTTTTGTTCTTCTGTCTCAGCATTGAACAAACTCTTTTTCTCTTTAATAACTTTATAAATCTCGTCATAATCACAAGGAAAACCAGAAAAATCTACAGGAATAATCACTTTTGTTTTTGGAGTAATGGCGTTTTTAATTGCCTCAACCGAAATATTAAAATCTTTTCCTACGTCAACCATTACTGCCTTTGCTCCGCAATGCTCAACTACGTTTGCAGTAGCGCAATACGTGTAGCTAGGAATAATAACTTCATCTCCTTCTTTTACTCCAAACCATCTTAAAACTAATTCCAGTCCGGCAGTTGCAGAATTTAAACAAACGGTAGATTTGTTCCCACAATAAGAAGTAAGATCTTTTTCTAATTGTTTAGTTCTTGGACCTGTTGTTATCCATCCCGATTTAAGCGCTTCGGTAACTTCTGCTATTATTTTCTCATCAATATGTGGAGGTGAAAAAGGAATCATTAATTAAAATTTTACCAAAGATATAATTCCATCAGATAAGCTTGTTTGGTTCAAATAATTACTTTTGAATACAAATGCGTTGAAAATGGAAGAAAACATTCATACACTTATTACAAATGATGCAGTAATATTAGGGCTTTTGTTGCTTGTGTTAGCCTTTATTTTTACTACTTCAGCCTCTGAAAAAAAAGCTTGGCAACGATTTTATACATTTATTCCTGCTCTATTACTATGTTACTTTATCCCTGCCATTTTTAATTCGCCAATTACCATTAATGGTGAAGGCTATCGTTTAATTGACGGTGAAGCCTCAAACCTTTATCATGTGGCATCAAGGTATTTATTACCCGCTAGTTTGGTTTTGTTATGTATTAGTATCGATTTGAAGGGAATTTTAAAACTTGGTCCAAAAGCAATAATTATGTTTTTTACAGCCACCATAGGAATAGTTATCGGTGGTCCAATTGCATTATTAGCAGTAAGTAGTTTTGCGCCTGAAGTATTAGGTGGGCAAGGTCCTGAAGAAATATGGAGAGGTTTATCAACCGTTGCCGGAAGTTGGATTGGTGGAGGAGCTAATCAAGCAGCTATGAAAGAAATTTATGGTCCTTCAGACACTCTCTTTTCCGCTATGATTGTGGTAGATGTTTTTGTGGCAAATATTTGGATGGCCTTTTTACTTTTTGGAGCAGGAATAACAAAAAAACTAGATAATTGGTTGAAAGCAGATAGTTCGGCCATAACTGAATTACAAACAAATATTGAAAACTATCAAGCTAATACAGCATTTATTCCAAAAACAAAAGATTTAATGACTATAATGGCTATTGCTTTTGGAGCCGTTGCTATTTCACATTGGTTAGCCGATATCATATCTCCTGCTGTAGGAAGCTTTATTGAAAATAAAATTGCAGCAGATAGTGAATCAGGATGGAAGTACCTAACTTCTTTAAGCTCAGGATTCTTTTGGCTAGTAATTATTGCAACAACAATTGGAGTTTTAGTTTCATTTACAAAATATAGAAAATTAGAAGGAGCCGGAGCATCAAAAATGGGAAGTGTTTTTCTATACGTACTTGTAACCACAATTGGAATGCACATGAATATTAGTGAACTAATCAACAACTGGGCTGTTTTTAAATTTTTAATCTTGGTTGGACTTATTTGGATATTCATCCATGTTCTATTGCTAATGCTAATTGCAAAAATTATAAAAGCGCCTTTCTTTTTTGTAGCTGTAGGAAGCCAAGCAAATGTTGGCGGTGCTGCTTCAGCTCCAATTGTGGCTTCAGCTTTTAGCCCTGCTCTAGCTCCTGTAGGTGTATTACTAGCTGTTTTGGGTTATGCGCTAGGGACTTATGGTGCCATTTTATGTGCTGAACTGATGAAATATATATCAGTATAGATGTTAAAAATAGCTTACGCTAAAAACTATCACCACCCTTTACCCGTTGGTCACAGATTTCCAATGGAAAAATATAGTCTTCTCCCTGAACAATTAATTTATGAGGGAACTATTAGTGAAGAAAATCTTTTTCAGCCATCAAAAATGATAGAAGATGATATTTTAAATGTTCATCAAAAACAATATTGGGAAAAACTAAAAGCGCTTAAACTCTCAAAAGCCGAAGAAAGGAAAACAGGATTTCCATTATCTAAAAAATTAGTTGAAAGAGAAATCACCATTATGGAAGGAACTAAACAGTGTGCTTTATTTGCTTTGAAAAATGGTGTGGCTATGAATACTGCCGGAGGAACTCATCATGCTTACACAACTCATGGTGAAGGTTTCTGTTTATTAAATGACAATGCCTTGTCGGCTAAATTTCTTCTGAAAAACAACCTAGCTAAAAAAGTACTAATCGTAGATTTAGATGTTCACCAGGGAAATGGAACCGCTGAAATTTTTAAAGATGATAAGTCTGTATTTACATTCAGTATGCACGGAGAAAAAAACTATCCTATGCATAAGGAAAAATCAGATTTAGATATTGAATTACCTGATGGAACGGATGACAAGTTTTACCTTAAAACACTTAGAAATACTTTACCTAAATTATTAGATGACTTTGAGCCTGACTTTATTTTTTATCAATGCGGTGTAGATATTATTAGCTCCGATAAATTAGGAAGACTTTCATGCACCATTGATGGTTGTAAAGAAAGAGACAACATTCTTTTACAAAGCTGCAAAACCAATAACATACCCATTGTAGCAAGCATGGGTGGTGGATATTCTCCAAATATTAAAGACATTGTAGAAGCTCATGCCAACACCTACCGATTAGCACAAGAAATCTATTTCTAAAGTAGCCAACATTACATTGTTAATTTACTTTAGTGGTATCGATTAAAGAAAAGACATATTTTATCATCTTTGTTAAATAAGAAGTATCGTGTTTAATACATACTATAAAATACTAAATAACAAACAGTTAATCACTTTTTTATTGGCAGGATACGTATTGACGTTTTTGTTCGGTTCCTCCATTTTTCCTATTTCACTAAGATATTTTACGCTCTACCCTAACTTAATTTTTATTTTACTAATTTTTGGTATCAGCATCTTCAATTTCAAAATCATCAAGAATAAAGTTGAGAAATATAGTATTGGCTTTTTTAGTATTTGGTCAATATATTCTTTCATAAGTATTTTCCTTGTAGAAGGAAAAGCTGATGCAATAATTGACTTTAGGAGTATAATCTTGTTTTCACTAACCGTATATAACTTAATATGGCTTAAAAATTACTTTGGAGTTGACGAGTTTATTAAAAAATTAAACCCCTTAATTTTTTCGATTTACCTATTTTTAATTGTAATTGGGTTGGTGGAGTATTTTTCCGGATATCATTTTGAAGGGAACTATTCGCAATATATACTTGAAAGACCAGAACAAAGCATCAAAGCGTCTTTCTTTTTATTTGATAATGTAAATAACTTAACCACTTACATAATAGGAATTGGCCTAATACTAATGACTCTAAACATTAAAGAGAATAATCTATTTATAACATCAACAGTACTGAGTTCATCACTAATTTATAGTTATTTATTGGATTCAAAAATTGGAATTATTTCTTGCTTTATTATTGGACTAGTTTTAATAGTAAAATTGCTTTCAAAAAATTTTTACTTTAACATTAAAGCTCCACTCAAGAGTCTCTATTACCTTGTTTTAATAACTCTATTTGGAGTTTGTGTTTTGTTTAATCCTATCATAAACAATTCGAACCAGCGAATTAGCTTTAACGGTGTTAAAGCAAGTACAGATACTTTAGTAATTGAAAAAACTGCATTTACTTCTAAAAAAATAATAGAAGATAAAATTCCGGATGGGCTAGTTTTAATTAAAGATACTGCGAATTATTATGCGCACACATTAAAATTTCATTATGGCTCATTAAATTTTAGAAAGGCTATTTTCCTAAATGCATGGGAGTTATTTAAAGAAAAACCCTTATTAGGTATTGGTCCAGGGCAGTTTCGTTATTCTCAAAAAATCGGTAAACAAAAATATTACTCCGGCACTATTCAAAATCCACATTTTTGGTTAATGGAAATTCTTGCACAATATGGTATTATTATACTTCTAGGATATATAACAATACTTATACTGTCTGCATTTAAGAAACATTTAAGTTGGACTCTTAGAGTAAATACAATATTAATTTTAGGCGCATTTTTATTTGCATCTATTATGCCAAGTGCCTTTTTACTACTTGATATAAACTGGATGTTTACCGGAATTTTTATTGCAACTTTAAATAACCTAAATGTACAACGATGAAAATAGTCTTTACAGGTCTTCCGTATTTTTCCGAGAAACTTGTAAAAGAGTTAAACGAGTTTGATAAAAAGAACTACTACCTTTTTTTCAATACATATTATTCATTCATTGATAGGTTGAAATTTATTTTTCATACCATTAATGCTGACCTTATCGTTTCCTTCAATGGTGTATCTGCAAATAGTAAAGCGTTAAATTTTGCCATACTCTTAAATAAAAAAATATGGATGCAGTGGCATGGCTCAGATGTTAGCATTGCTAAAAAAGCATTTAAAAACAATACAATCCAGTTAAAATACATAAACCATTCTAAGCATTTTACAGACGCCACATGGCTTCAAAAAGAATTAACAGAAATAGGAATTGACTCTGAAATTATTCATTTTAAACATGTTGAATGTAAAGACGAAAATAAAAGCTTTATCACTTCAAATATTTTAACCTATATGGCAGAAGGAAAAGAAGCTTTTTATGGTTTAGACATTATAAGTGAATTTGCTAAAAAACATCCATCCATTAAAGTTGATATTGTTGGTTCCAGTGGAAAAAAAATAGAACCGAAGCATGAAAACATAAAATTTCATGGGTGGGTAGATAAAAATAAGATGGAAGAATTGTTTCATCAAAATGCCATATTTGTTCGGCTAACTGAACATGATGGAAATTCACTTTCTGTTATCGAAGCGTTGGCAAACGGCAATGAAGTAATATGGAGCCAACCACATGACATGACAAACCTTGCAAATAATTTAGACCAGTTTGAAAAGAAAGTGCTAGAGTTACAAAAAAAAATCACTGAAAGAGATTTTAAAGCCAATTTACAGAATATAGGCTGGGCAAGAGAAAATGCAAACAAGGAAATGGTGTTAAAAAGGCTCATTGAAAAGATTGAACAAATTGCAAAATAAGAAGAAACATATTGTTATTGTCACTACATGGTTTCCACCAAAAATTGGTGTAGCAGTCAATCGCATGCTCTCTTTTGCAAAATATTTATCAAAAGACAAATACTACATCAGTGTTATAACTACTTCCAATAAAAGTAATATAACTCCATCCATTGATAATGTAAGTATTTATCAATTACCGAACAAACAATTATTAAAACCTCCTAGTTTTAATAATGATAATTTTATGATACACAAACTGAAAGTACTTTGGAAGGTATTTGTTCACAAACTTGAACCAAATGATTACAAAGGTTGGACAAAAGGAAGTGTTTTTAAACTTAAAGAAATTCATTCTAAAAACCCTATTGACATAATTATATCATCTTTTTCACCCGTAGCTAGTCATTTAATAGCATTAGAGTTCATTAAACAACATCCATCTACTAAGTGGGTTGCAGATATGCGAGATGAAATGAGTATAACACCACTTATAGATGAAAAAACTAAAACCTACTATCAATCTATTGAAAAAGAAATTAATAAATATGCAACCGCTCTAACTTCAGTAAGCGAACCCATATTGACTGACTTCAAAAAATCGCTTCCGGACATCCCATATTATGAAGAAGTAAGAAATGGTTACGACCATGAATTAAGTTTTTCAAATTACAATTTTAATGATGTTTTTACCATCACTTACTGTGGAATCTTCTATGGCAATATAAAACCTCATACTTTTTTTAAAGCCTTGTTAAATTATAAAAATCTTAAAAAAGAAGAGTTCAATTTTAAAATCAAATTTATTGGAACACCTAAAAATTTTACTATTCCAAACGAGCTAAAAAAGCATATTCATTTTTACCCAAAGATAAAATCTGATGAAGCAATACAAGAAATGCGAAATTCAGATGTTAACCTTCTGATAAACCCTAGTTCTGGCAGAAAAGGAGTTTATACCGGTAAACTATTTGATTATCTTTCGGTAGGAAAACCCATTCTTGGTGTTGTTGATGTATCTGATGTAGCTGCAGAAATGATAAAAGAGTACAATGCTGGAGAAATAGCTAGCTTTGATAATATTTTAGAAATTGAAAAAACCATTGAAAAGCTTCACTTAAAATGGTTACGTAAAGAAAAATTAACTACAGACATTGAAAAAATTGAAAGCCTTCATAGAAAACATCAAGTTAAGAAGCTTGAACAATTAATAGATAAACTTTGATATTGGCTAATAAAATACTGGTTGTTGGTTCTAACTCTCCGCATGTGGCGAGTTTTTGTAGAATGATAAAACCCGATTTTAGAGATATAGTTTATTTAGGAGATGAAACATTAAATATTGAAAATGATACTGTTTCAAATCAATACATAGTGTCACCGAAAGTAAATAATCCATTTAAAATATTTCATCTAGTCAATCAAATAAAAAAAGTAATTAAAGTCGAACAACCAGATGTAATTCATATTCATCAGATAAATAGGCTAGGTATTTACTCAACATTTTGTATTGAAAAACCGACTCCACTTATTGTAACAGCTTGGGGAAGTGATGTTTTACAGCAGCCAAAAGAAAATTTTATAAAAAAATCGGCTGTTAAATATGTATTAAAAAAAGCTTTGGCCTGCACTGCTGATTCTCAACACATGGTAGATGAAATGAGAAAATTGCAACCTGCTATGAAGCAATGCCAACTTATCTATTTCGGAATTAATCCAATTGGCTACATTTCTGATTTAAAAGAAAATATTATTTATTCGAATAGACTTCATAAAGACTTTTATAATATTGATAAAATCATAAAAGACTTTTCTTCATTCTCCACTAAACATCCGGACTGGAAATTAATAATAGCGGCAAACGGTCCAGAAACCGACAAACTAAAAGCATTAAGCCATAGATTAGGGCTTGAAAATAAAATTGAGTTTGTGGGCTGGCTTGATAAATCTCAAAATATTAATTTCTATAAAAAAGCAAGAATTTACATTTCTATTCCTGACTCTGATGGAACATCTGTAAGTTTGTTAGAGGCCATGTCAGCAGGTTGTCTGCCTATTATTGGAGACATTCCTGTTTCACATGAATGGATTGAGAACTCGAAAAACGGAGTTATTTACAGTGCAAAAAGAAACTGTTTTGAAGAAGCTCTGAATATTGAAAGTGAAAAATTAAGGGAGCATAACAGCAAGATTATTCAGCAAAAAGCTACTAAAGAAATTTCTGCTAAAAACTTTTTTACTCTTTATGCTGATGTTTTAAATAAATCTGATGTGGTATGAGTTTTCTTAAAAACGTGAGCGTTCTTCTTGCAGGCAATACTATTGCTCAGGTTATTCCTTTCTTATTCTCTCCTATTATATCAAGACTATACACACCTGAAGACTTTGGTTTTATGGGGTTAGTTTATGGAACTATTGCAATGACTTTAAGTCCCATTCTAAACTTAAGATACGAGCAAGCAATCATTCTTCCACAGGAGGATAGAAAGTCCCTTTCATTGATAAATATTTCTTTTTTGTCGTCATTAGGGCTTACCTTAATTTTTATATTATTATCCATCTTTTTAAACGATCAAATTGTACATTTCTTTAACGAACCAAGACTAAAGCTATGGATTTACATTGTTCCTCTTTTTATGCTTTTCGTTGGCTTTCAAACACCACTTAATTATTGGTTAATCAGAAAGAAAGCATTTAAAGCAACTGCAATAAACAAAATTGCACAAACATCTATAATAGTAATTACAGCAATTGGGCTAAGCTTAGTGAAGTTTGATGGCAACCTTATCATAGCTTATCTTCTTGGATGGTTAATCTTTGTAATATTTACTTTTTACCAGTCTATTAAAAAAGAATTCAGATTTATTTTAACAAAAGTGACTGAATTAACTCGGGTAGCAAAAGAATACAAAAGCTTTCCTATTTATAATATTCTACCTACAATACTTATCACCTCTTGTCAGATTTTTCTTCCCGTTCTTTTTCTACAAAAGCATTTTAACACTGAAACCGTAGGATATTTTACTCATATCAGACAATATACTTTGGTTCCATTATCACTGTTAAGTATTGCAATATCCCAGGTATTGCTTGAATCGCTTTCTTCAAAAATAAAAAATAGAGAACCAATATTTCCTCTTCTTAAAAAACTACTCTTTTCATTAATTGCGATTAGCATTCCGGCTTATTTAACAATAAGATTTTTTGGTCCTGAATTGTTCACTTTGATATTTGGAGAATCATGGAAAATATCAGGAGAATTTGCCCAAATATTAATCTTAGGATTTGTTATTCAAACTATTGCAGCCCCATTTGGACAAATTATTACTGCCGTAAACAAAATGAAATACTCAATCATATTTCCACTAATTTATTTTGTATTACTTTTTTCATTGTTCTTTATTAAGGTAAATAACATTGAGTCAGTGTTATGGTATATTACTCTCTCAGAAGTCGCTGCTTATACTGTTTTTCTAATTATTTCGCTAAGTTTGGCAAGCCAATATGAAAGAAGCAATAAATAGAATAATTAGCATAGGAAAAGAGCATATTCTATTGACTCTTTATTCTTTTGTATTTTTTGTATTGCTTATTGGAGTTTACTCGCACTCAGAATTTAAATACTTTCCTTTACTTGCCATTTTTATTGGAACACTTTTTACAAGTTACTTTTTGTTAAACAATTATTTATCTTCTTTTTTTACTAAGCTATCAGACAAAGTAAGTTTAAACATTAACTTTTTTCCTTTATTAAATGCAATAGTGCTTTTCTCAATTATTGGATTTATTTTTCTTCACTATATCTATATGGACGGAGTTCCTTTATTTAAAGCACTAGTTACATTAGACCACCTTGAAGTATCCCGCATTAGAAATGAAGTTACAACAAATTGCCCTAAATGGATTAACTATTTAGCAAGCTTTTATATAAAAGCTATTATTCCATTTTACCTTTTCTATTTTTTTCATCAAAAAAAATATACGCTCTTCACTATCTTATTTCTGGTTAGTGGTTTCTACACACTTTCGCTTCTTCAAAAAAGCTACATAGTTACCATCATCCTCCCACTATTTATTTTCTTTTTGTTAAGTAAGAAATGGCTGTTTTCATTTCTTTCAACAACCTTTATTGTTTGTTCTGTTCTATTTCTCACTAGAGTTGCAAACCCACATTTAAACAATGAAGCTTCTTCTAAAGTGAACAAACAAGAAATTATAGACACTTCACAAACAGTTAACCAACATCTTTCCTCAGTTGAACAACCGCCTAAAAATGAGCACCAAATTGTAACAATGGCTAAATCTCTTATAGATAGAGTTTTCATTATTCCGGGTGAAATTGTCTCCATTTGGTTTAGCTATATTCCTGAAAAACTCCCTTATTTAAATGGGTGTGGTTATAGATTTTTAACACCGGTTCTCAATTGTGAACACATAAAATATCCAGAAGTAATTTATGATTTAGAGTTTCCCGAATATGCTAAATTAGGAGTAAAAGGAACATTAGTCACTTCTACATTTATGCATGACTATGCAAATTTTGGAGTAATAGGGCTTTTTATTTCTGGGATAATACTCAGCTTTGTCTTCTTTCTGATAAAGATGCTTTTTAATAATAATTTTAAGCTACTACTTGTTTTCAATTTAACTCCAGTTTTATTGTTAAGTAGTTCAGCACTTTCAACATTACTTCTATCTCACGGATGGATGTTGTCTGTAGCACTCTTTGTTATCTACTCGAAACAAATAATAAAACACCATACTACCAGTGAGTAAAGTAGTTTGTCATATATCAACGGTTCATTTTGCTTTTGATGACAGAATTTTTTACAAAGAGTGTATATCTTTAGCTAAAGCAGGTTATAAGGTGTTCTTGATTGTTCAGCATTCTAAATCAGAAACTGTAAATAATATAAACATATTGGCGCTTCCAAAGTTTTCCGGAAGACTAGCAAGATTAATAAAAGGCTCCATAAAGGCTTTTAAGTTGGCAAAAACTACAAAGGCAAATATATTTCACTTTCATGATCCAGAATTAATGTTTATGGGCGTCTTTCTTAAATTATCCGGAAGAAAAGTAATTTACGATGTTCATGAAAATGTTTCACGGCAAATTGCTTCTAAAGAATGGATAAACCCACCTTTTTTAAGAAAAACGATAGCATTTTTTTATAAAATAGCTGAGAAGTTTTGTTGCTTATTTTTCGATAAAATAGTAACTGTCATTCCTGAAATAGCTGAGGAGTTTTCAACCCAAAAAAGTGTTGTAATTAAAAATTTACCCATTTTAGGTTTAATAAATCCTATTGAAAGAGAGCCTAGTGATAAAGTGAAAATAGTTTATGCAGGTGGACTTACCAGAAACAGAGGTCTGAAAGAAGTTATTTTGGCAATAGAAGCTATTGAAACCCCAATAGAGTTCCTAATTATGGGACAGTGGGCAGAAAAGGATTATTATAATGAGTGTAAAATCCATAAAGGATGGGGAAAAGTCAATTATATTGGTCATGTCAATTTGGATGAAGTTTTTGAAAAGTTAGTAAGTTGTGACATTGGAGTTGCTTTATTGTATCCTGATGAAAATTACTTACGAAGCTTACCTGTCAAAGCCTTTGAATATCTTGCATGTGGACTTCCAATTATAATGTCAGACTTTCCATACTGGAAGCAAACATTTGTAAGTGGCGCGTTATTTACTAACCCAAAAAACATTCAACAAATAACAGAAAGTTTAAATTTGTTGATTAACAATCCAGATATAAGAAGTAAAATGGCAAATGAAGGAAGAAAATTAGTCATCGAAAAATATAGTTGGGAAGCAGAATCTGAAAAACTAATTAATTTATACAACGAACTTAGTGCACATTAAGAAAGTTAACATAGAGGAGTATAAAAGCATTTTTGAAAAACTTCAAAAAAGATTACAACCCAAAATATTTAATAGCCCTGAGTGGCTTTCTATATACGATAGTCGATTAAATATAAATGTCATCTTTAACAAGGATAATCACCCCATTGGCGTATTTAATACTTATAGCACAAAAAAAGGATTCTTTTCTCATTTAAATACTCCTCCTTTTTCTCCTGACTGCTCTTTAGTATTTGAAAATGTAGCTAATAATCTTGCAAAACAAAATTCTTTTTACAAAAAAATCTTCTCGCTACTTGAAGAATATTTATCCAGTCAAAAAGCATCTATTACCACCTTGTGTTTCCCTGATGAATTTCACGACTTCTTACCTTTTTACTGGAATGGATATAAGATTTCTCCTCTCCTAACCTACCACTTAAATTTAAATGAAAGTGCAGATACAATTCACAAAAATCTAGCTTCAGAAAGAAGAAATGATATTAAAAAGGCTGAGAAAGATGGGCTTGTTTCTATAAAAACTGATGATTACAGTATCATTAAAAAAATGGTAGAGTTTACTTATGCACGAAAAGACAAAAAAGTAAACACACAAATTGTAGATGGCATTTTAAAGAAATTTGCTACTCCTCAAAATAGTTATTGCTTTATTACTTTCCAGGATGAAACTCCTATTGCTGGTGCATTTGTCGTTTATCATAAAGACATAGCCTATTACTTATTAGGTGGCTATGACCCAAATCATCGTCACCAAGGAGCTGGAGCATTATCCGTTTGGAATGCTTTATTACACGCAAAAGAATTAGGCCTAAAAACCTTTGATTTTGAAGGTTCTGTTCTTCCTGAAGTAGAAAAATTTTTTAGAGCTTTTGGAGGATATTCTGTTCCTTACCTTTCAATTAACAAAGCAAGCTTGCCCGTTGAAATAATGTTAAAGTTTGTAAAACGTAATATATTTTGAAACTCCTCCAAATTATAAAAGAAAATACTAGAAGAAAACTTGTAGATTGGAGTAGAAAAAAACTCTCTTTAAATACTGTAATTGATCAATTATTTTTGGATTTACAAGTCCAACAACTCTTACCTAAAAAAATTGAAGCCCTAGATTTGTTCGCGAGAAATGGCCTTTGGTTAAGCAAAGATTACGAAGAGAAGGTAAACTATCTTGAATTGTGTGAAATAGATGAGTTTTATCACAATTGGTCTAAAAAAGCCATAAGAGCAAACTCTTATAATCTAGGAGACAGTATTAAAATGCTTGAAAATAAACAGTTGAAAAAAGAAAAATACAATTTTATTCTTTCAGACAACTTTAGCGGGAAGTTTGGCCCATATACTGAACATTTTGAAGTATTTGATTACATTTTTGATTATATAGATAATGGAATACTCGCTTTTAATGTTGTTCCGAACACCATTGTAAGAGTAAATTATTACCCTGAAAATGAAAAAGATTATAATGATTGGTTAGAAAAAAGAAGTGCCTTTTACGGTTTAGATAAAACAAATACAGAAGTTATTTCCATTACTCAACTCGAAAGCATCTACAATAACATTATAACAAATAAAGGGTACCATGTTAAATACTTTAATCATCTTGTAAGAAATGATGTAGTTACTTTATTTTACTTTGTGATTGAAAAAACATCTTAATGAAGATTATTCTTTCACATGATACTGATCACATGACCATTTCTGAACATCTATTCAGAGATTTGATTGTTCCAAAGTTTATTGCAAGAGCAAAAATTGAATTGCTTACCGGAAAAATCAGTTTAAAGGAATACTTTAATAGATGTCTTCAATTATTCACCAATAAATGGCAGCAAATTCAAGAAGTAATAGATTATCATAATTCTCTTGGAATTAAGAGTTGTTTTTTTATTGGGGTGAATAATGGAAAAGGGTTAAACTATCCCCTTTCATATTCAAAAAAATGGATACCTAAAATAATTGAGCAAGGTTTTGAAGTAGGTGTACATGGTATTAATTTTCAAAATTTTGAAAGTATTAAATCAGAATACGATACGTTTAAAACCATCAGTAAGCTAGATAACTTTGGCATAAGAATGCATTACTTAAGACAAAACGAAAACACATTTAAAAACATAGAAAAAAGTGGCTATTGCTTTGATGCAACTGAACATGGATTTAAAAACCCCTATAAAATTGGCAATATGTGGGAGTTTCCATTGCAAGTGATGGATGGATGGGTAATGAATGAAAATAAAAGTTATCAAATCAGAAATTTTGAAGAAACTAAAACATATTCGTTAGATAAACTAAAAAAGGCAAGAGAAGCTGATTTAAAATATTTCTCCATACTATTTCATGATAGGTACTTTTGCAAAAGTTTTGTCACCTGGAAAAACTGGTATTGCTGGTTTGTAGAATATCTTTTAAATGAAGGTTACGAATTTACTACACACCAAGAAGCCATTAAAGAACTTTCTAAAACTTCTCAAAACTAATATGTCACTTCCAAAGGTTTCCATAATAATTCCCTGTAGAAACGAAGAAGAGTACATAGAAAAAAACGTGCTTTCCCTTCTCAATCAATCTTATGAAGGAGAAGTTGAAATATTGGTAGTAGATGGAATGAGTGAAGACAGAACTCAGGAAATTACTAATCAACTTATCAAACAACACCATAATGTATTTCTTTTAGAAAACCCTAATAAAATAACATCTCATGCACTTAATATAGGTATTACCCATTCAACAGGTGAATACTTTGCAATTATTGGAGGTCACTCTTATGTAGATGAAAATTTTATAAAATACAATGTAGAAATACTTCAGTCAAATGAGCAAATAGGCTGTTCGGGAGGAGTAATTAAAAATATCCATTTAAATGATGCCGGTGCTTATATTTCTAAGGCTATGGGGTCTAAGTTTGGGGTTGGGAATGCTGTATTCAGAACCGGAGGAAAAAAAGGATTTGTCGATACAGTTGCTTTCGGAATGTACCGAAAATCTGTCATTGATAAGATAGGAACTTTTGATGAAAACTTAGTTAGAAATCAAGACGATGAATTCAACTTTAGATTACTAAAAGCGGGATTTAAAATATACTTTTCACCTGAAGTCATCTCTTATTACTACGTAAGAGGTGCTTACAGTAAATTATCCAAACAGTATTATCAATATGGCTACTGGAAAATATTTGTTAATAGAAAACATCAACAAATAACAACTCTCCGACAGCTCTTTCCATCTCTTTTGATATTAGGTATTATTCTTGGATTAGTTCTAGCTCTAATTAACAAAGCTTTTTTATTCTTTCCGGCAATTATTGTACTACTTTATTTAGTTCTTGCTTCTGCTTTTTCATTAAAAAACTCTAGCTCATTAAAAGATTTTTTTTCTACCATTTATTGCTTTTTTACTCTCCACTTCTCCTATGGAATGGGTTACATAAAGGGTATTATAGACTTCCTTATTTTACAACGAGATCCTCCTGAAAAGTTAAAAGAGACAACCAGAGTTACTAAATCAAGAAAGAAAAAGCTACTAATTCTCACCCAATATTTTCCACCTGAAGTTGGGGCGCCACAAAACAGATTATTTGAACTTGCTATTCGACTTGAAAAAAAAGACATAGATGTAAGTATTCTCACTGCAATGCCCAATTATCCAAAAATGGAAATTCATCAAGAATATATTGGTAAAAGATATTGCTACGAAGAAGTTAACAACCTAAAAATATATCGTTCAAGTATATATGTTTCAAAAAAGAAAACCATTTTTGCAAGACTACTTAATTACTTTTCATTTGTCTGGTCTTCCTATAAAATAGGTAAGAAAAAGCTTGATGCTAGTTACGACTACATTTTATGCGAATCTCCTCCTCTCTTTTTAGGTATTTCAGCATTTTATTTATGTAAGAAGAAGAAAGCAAAACTCATTTTTAACGTTTCCGACTTATGGCCGGAAAGTGCTGAAAAGCTGGGCTTAGTAAAAAATAGAATTTTTCTGTCTATTGCACAATGGCTAGAAGAGTTCTTGTATAAGAAATCTAACCTCATTACCGGACAAACGCAGGGTATTGTTAAAAATATTAACTCACGGTTTCCTGATAAAAATGTTTATTGGTTGCCAAATGGAGTAGACTTAAATTACTATAATCCCGCAAACATTTCCTCAAATTGGAGAGAAAAAAATAATTTCAAAAGTGATGATTTTTTATTCTTTTATGGAGGAATTATAGGTCATGCACAAGGTTTGGAAATTATTTTAAATACCGCCAAACTACTAAAAGACAATCAAAAAATTAAGTTTATTATTCTAGGTGATGGGCCAGAAAAGCAAAAGCTCATTAAACTAAAAGAAAACATGCAGATAGATAATGTTTTCTTTTATCCTTCCATTTCAAAAGTGCAAATGCCGGAAATTATAAAAGCCATTGATGTCTCCATTATACCGCTGAAGCGACTAGACTTATTTAAAGGAGCCATACCTTCTAAAATATTTGAAAATCTAGGAATGAAAAAACCCATATTGCTTGGTGTAGAGGGAGAAGCAAAAGAGTTATTTATAGATGAAGGTAAATGTGGGCTGGCATTTGAACCTGAAAATCACATCGACTTGGCTGAAAAATGTAAACAGATTATCAGTGATAAAGAAGCTTATCAAACTTTTGCCGAAAATGGAAGAAGTTATGTAAATGCTAATTTTAACCGAGATAAAATTGCAGAAAATCTTTTACTAGAAATAAAAACACTTGACTAGATGAAAATACTAACCATTATTGGAGCCAGACCACAATTTGTAAAAGCGGCTGTTGTTAGCAGAGAGTTTGCGAAGCAATCATCTATACAAGAAATAATAGTACACACCGGGCAACACTTTGATAAAAATATGAGTGATGTATTTTTTGACGAGATGGAAATTCCAAAGCCTGATTATAATCTTGAAATCAACTCGCTTTCTCATGGCGCAATGACAGGGAGAATGCTTGAAGAAATTGAAAAAGTACTGCTAAAAGAACAACCCGATTATGTAATGGTTTATGGCGATACCAACTCCACTATTGCCGGAGCTCTCGCTGCAAAAAAACTTCATATTAAAGTTGCTCATGTTGAGGCAGGATTAAGAAGCTTTAATATTGAAATGCCGGAAGAAGTAAATAGAATCTTGACTGATAGAATTTCAAACGCATTGTTTTGCCCGACCCAAACAGCAATTGACAATTTAGAAAAAGAAGGTGGTAAAAACAGCTATGGAGAGATAGTAATGAGTGGAGATGTGATGCAAGATGCAGCAATGTTTTATGCCGAAAAAGCAAAAGAAAAAAATACCATTTCAAAAGATATTTTGGAAAAAGATTTTATCCTATGTACTTTACACAGAGCTGAAAATACTGACAGTAAAGAAAAGTTAACTGACATTGTAAATGCGTTAAATGAAATTCAAAAAACCACCAATATTGTTCTTCCTCTTCACCCAAGAACAGCAAAAAAACTAAACGAGTTTAATCTAAAACTGAACGTAACACTTATTGAACCTGTCGGGTATTTTGACATGATTACGCTTTTAGAAAACTGCAAAATGGTAATGACAGATAGCGGAGGACTCCAAAAAGAAGCCTTCTTCTTTCATAAAAACTGCGTTACATTACGTGAACAAACCGAATGGGTAGAATTAGTTGAAAACGGATACAACAAACTGGCAGGAAGCAATTACGAGCAAATTTTAAAACTAAGCAATGAAATGCTAAGCAAGTCTTCCAACTTTTCTAAAAACCTTTATGGAAATGGCAATGCCGCTGAAGCCATTGCTCAATGGTTTGTAAACCAAGGCTAGTATGTGCGGAATATTTGGAGCCATTAATTTTAAAAATCAGTTCTCTGAAAAGGAACATACGCTTTTCGCTAACTCGTTAAATACAATTGCTCACAGAGGCCCTGACAATCAATCACACTACCATACATTTAATGAAAAAACCAAAACGGATGTTTTCTTAGGACACAGAAGGCTTTCCATTATTGACCTGAGTGAAGGCGCTAACCAACCATTTATTGATGATGACTTAATTCTCATCTTCAACGGAGAAATTTTTAACTACCTGGAATTACAAAAAGAGTACTTCCCGGATGAAAACTTCAAAACGAATTCTGATACTGAAATTATAACCAAAGTTTACAGGAAGTTTGGCAAAGAAGGCTTTAACTTATTTAACGGTATGTGGGCATTTGCTCTTTATGATACCACTAGCAATAAGCTTATTCTCTCAAGAGACCGGTTCAACATAAAGCCGCTATATTACCTTAAAGAAGATAACAAGCTTTATTTTGGCAGCGAAATTAGAACACTCCTACCCTTTTTGAAAAACAAAGAAGCCAACAAACATTCGGTTTTTCAATTTATACGTTCCGGCATTACCAATTTTAACACCGAGACTTATTTTAAAGGAATCAATAAAGTGCCTGCAAAACATTCGCTAATTATTGACTTAGCTAGTAGTGACGAACAATTACATCAGTATTGGGAATACAGCGACTCAAACCCTGATGGTGATGTGTTTGAACAATTCAGACATCTATTAGAAGATTCCGTAAAAATCCGATTAAGAAGTGATGTAGAAGTAGGCTCTTTACTAAGTGGCGGAATTGACTCCACAGCCATTACACTTTTAGCGAATTACCAACAGCAAATAAAATCGTTCTCTGTGGTTTCTGAAATAAAGGCGTACAGTGAAGAAAACTTTATTGATAAAGCTATTCGCTCTCACGGCTTTGAAAATGAAAAGCTCAGTTTTAACGAAAATGATGTTATCAATTACATCAACACTACTTTAGAACATCAAGAAGAGCCTTACATATCTTCCAGCATTATTGCACAGTATCTCATCTTTAAAACCATTAAAGAAAAAGCCGGAATTAAGGTTGTACTCAGCGGACAAGGAGCCGATGAAATCTTAATGGGATATGTTCGCTTTTTCTTTTTTAGCTTGGGCTATGCCGTTAAAAAGAAAAAACTGGCTTATTTCGCCAATACGCTGGGCGGCTCTGTGCTTAACGGTAATTTCTTTTATCATTTTGACCTGTACCAAGCCAAAAAGTTTCTACAACGCAATAAATTCTCCGGGCAGTTTGATTTTTTAACCAATGAGTTTAAGCCCATCGCTAAGTGGCAAGATGTTTACGACATTAAAAAATCTCAGATAAACGATGTAGATAAATTTTCAATTCCTGCGCTTGCGCATTACGAAGACCGGAATTCTATGGCACATTCCATTGAAGTCCGTCATCCGTTTTTAGATCACCGACTAGTTGATTTTTCGGTTAACCTACAGTTAAAACATAAAATTCATAAAGGTTGGACAAAGTATATTTTGCGTAAAGCCATGAATGATTTAAACAAAGAAATTAGATGGAGAAAAGACAAAAAAGGCTTTACCACTCCACAAGAGAAATGGCTAAAGAATGAGCTAAAAGAAAACATTTTAGCAGCCTTTGATAATTCTGCCCTACAAGAAATGGGAATGATTGACGCTAAAAAGTTTCAGCAACATTATAAAGACTTTGTGCAAGGGAAAAGCATGCTCAATTCACCCGATATTTTTAGAACCTACATTACTGAACTTTGGGCGAAGAAGTACTTTGGCTAAGATATTTAACAGCATTCACCAACACGCTTTTAACATCATGGTTTTGAAGATTCTCTTCATTTACAAAAGCGTAAGAACCTAAGTTAATCCATTCAGAATTAGTTGCTTTACGTTTAAAATTTACAATACCGCCAATGGTTTTTATATCATAATAACTATTCCAGTTGTACGCCAGCAAATCATAGCTTTTAAAATAAGCAGAAATAGAATCGGTAACCGAGCGAACATCTACTAAACTATCAGAAAAAATGGGCGGGCCGTTCCAATGATTAGAGTAAGCAAAGTGCAACTCCGCTCCCGAAACATCTTTAAAAATAGGATGGTCGATAAGCAAACTTAATCTCAGTGGATTAGGCGTTACGGCATCGGTTTCTACACCAAACAAATGCGAAACTCCTGAAGTAAGATAGGTGGGAGAATTTACTAACGGATGATTGAATGGCAAGGTTTTTAATGAATCAGTAGCATCATTGGTAAATATCATTTCACTTTCATTCAAGATGATTTGATTATTCATAAAACCGTTAGCTGTAACCAATACATTACAGCTGACTTCATCAATGTTGCGCTTGAGTTGTGCCGTAGCAAACGGATAATTATCGTAAAACCAAAGTAATTTTGTGTTGGGCTGCTCATCCATTAAATCTACATCCGCAATAACGTTAAGGCTCAAATCCGTAAAATTTTTGGCAAAAAAATCAACGATAAAAAACTCTTTGGGCGTTACATACAAATCCCGCTCAAGGCTAAGTTTTTTGGCAGGCACGCCATCCGTAGAGTTGTAACCAAAAAAAGACTTTCCGCCAAAGCTGTTCTCCCCTTGCCTGCACAAATAAGGATAAACCAACGTAACATCCGCCTTCTTTTTTGATTTAATAATGACAGGCACTTTCTTTTCCCAATGATAAATACCGCTTGGCAAATCAGGAACTTGGCACCTAAGTGTTGGCTGATAGTTTAAGCCCTCACTATACACTTGTGCCGAAGGCGCTTGCTGAATACGCCCAATTCCTTTAACCTCAAACACCACTTCGCCTTTTAAATTGAAAAGCCGATAACTCTTTTTTATTTCTTTCAGATTTTCATCGGCAAAAAGCACCAGCGAATCGCCCGGATAAAAAGAGATGTTGTTGCAATAGCCATGTTTAATAGGCACATTACCAAAGTCTATTTTGGAAAATACAATAGCTACCACAATAGCCACCAGCAAAAACTTTATCCACTTTAGTTCTTTAAACATACGCTAAACTTGGTATAAAGGTAATGGTTTATGTGTGTAGTTAAAATGTAAATAAGTGAAATAGTTAACAAAGTAATTCCTTGTCATACTAATAGTCATCCTGAGCGGAGTCGAAGGATGAAGGCAAAAGAAGAAAGCAAAGCTTTCAGTAAGATTGTATTTTAAAGTATGACGAACTATAATTAAAGATTCACCAACTTGCTACAAAGATTTACAAACCTGAATTAAAGATTCGCTTCCATGAATCTAAGTTTTACGTTCTTGAATTCGAGATTCGCTTGTCTGAATCTTAGATTTGCTTTCATGAATTCGAGATTCACTTCCTTGAATCTTAGATTTACGTTCTTGAATTCGAGATTTGCTTCTTTGAATCTTAGATTTACGTTTATGAATCTAAGATTAGCTTCCATAAATCCTTAATTAAGGTAAGCAAAAATGGCAGTAAAGCCCCTATTTTAGGGGGAAACTGTTAAAAAACCCTTAAAATGACTGACAAAATGGCAAAACACTCAACTTTTTAGGAAAAAGAGTATTTTTACTATTAGAACTTCCAAATGATAAATGAAATACTTAGCTGTCATATACGTTTGCTTTTTAATGTCATGTAAAGCAGAGCCTCAAATATCCCATGATGTCGAGCTTCCCCAAGCTCCTATTTATCAAAGCACTTTTGAAATAGAAAGAATAGGAATAATGGACACTGTGACTGTTATGATAAACGGAGAAATAATTAATCTCAATAACAGTGCTGAGCTTCCAAGAGCAAAAGTTGAATTAACAAGTAAATACAATTCTTATTTCCAAATTTGTCAAAGTAAAGGAGAGTTTACATTTGAGCATATTCCACATGGTAAATACATTGCAAGGATTGATTATGAAGGCTACAAAACTATAATAGATTCTATTGAATTTAAATCCGGTGAAATAGTTAAACTAAAAATTGGGATGGTAAATGAATAAGCTATTTCAAATAACATTTTTCCTTTCATTGATTGTTGTGCTTTATTCGTGTAAATCCAATATCATTAGCGAAGAAGAACTTTTAACAATGGAAAAGAATTATGACGAAAGAAAGAGTGAAATAAACTCCTTTACAAATTGGATTGATTCAGCATATTCATCAAATGAAACAATGTTTATTCATACAGAAGATTTGCCTAATGATAAGAGACAACAAGCTTCGCTTATTGGAATATCAAATATTCTTTTGAATGTTGATAATACTATTAATTATCAGCTTGATTGGAAAACGGAAAGTGAGTCAAATAATAATAGATACATTTACCTATCTAAATGTAAAGTTTTAAATAAAGAAAAAGAACAAAATATATCCACAAATGGTCTTTATGTTAAACTTGACGCTAATTGGTATTTAATTGTTAAAAATTACGATTGGTTTTTTGAATAAATTATTACAAATATTGTTACTATCTATTTTAGTTTTTGGTTGTGGGGGAAATTCAAATGATAATGAAAACAACAAATGTGATTTTACAATATCTGATATTAAAGGGATATATCTTGCTCCCGACAACCCTTCTATAAGATATTTAGTTTTAAATGAAGATAGCACATTTAAGCAAATTACTAACTTATCTGACACTATGAATTTGAAAGAGATAAGTTCCAATAAATTTTATATTTCTGATAAAGATTGTTCTATTTCTTTTGCACATTTTAAGTATTATGAAAAAAAAGGGCAATATTGGGTAACTAAAGAAAGTCTTTTTTTTGGTGGATTTTATTTTAAGAATAATGAGTTCAATACTATTGATTATTATAAGGGTGATAGATTAGTTAGATTAAGTAGTCTGAATAATGTTTCATCTCATCAACCGAATAAATAAACCAGAACAATTTACATTATGAGAAAAGTAGAGTTTTATGGCTGGCAAAAGGGTGTGAGAAAAATACATTTTATTAGATTGCTAAATGAAGTTGGCGGGTTAAGTCTAAAAGAATCAAAAAGCATTAAGGATAGACTAATAGATAATAGTGAAAGAATAGTTGTTGAATTTAAAGATGATGAGACAGCTAAAAAAATAGTTGAAATTTCTACAACTTACTGCATAAAATGCTGCTTAGTTAAATAACATCTCTCGAAAGCGTCCGCTTGTGAGAAAAGTAGATTAGCTTCGCTGAACTTACGTTTCCTGCATTCGCAGGAATGAAGATAATTGTAGCGTAATGAGGTTTTGGTTTAGCAAACTAATCACTAATTAACCAATTACTTTTTAACAAATTAACCAGTTACTTTTTCCCGAGCCAAAAATCAAAAAACTCTTTACGGCTGGCACGTGAGGTAAACACCGAAAGCATGGTGCGTACTAAGCCTGCTTGTTTTTGTTCAGGTTCTTTAGGTGTTGCTTTAGGTTCGGGCTGGGTTTCTTGCGGCAGTTCATTATCGGCTTTGTATTGGCTTTCTTTTTCTTTTTGCAATTGGTCGGCAATGGCAAAGCGGTCTTGCGCTTGTCTACCATAGCCCAAATTTTCTTCAATCAAGCCAAGGTTGTTGTGTGCAATTTCATCTGTCGGGTCAAGCTCAATGGCTTTTTTGTAATTGTCAATGGCTTCATAGGTTAAGCCAATGTGCGCTTGTATGTATGCCAGGCTGCTATATCGGTAAGCGTTTTCGGGCTCCAGCTCTTTGGCTTTTTGCAAAGCATCAAAAGCTTCCTCATACTTTTTTAAATGAAAAAAGGTAACACCCATTTCGCTCCATATATCGGCATCTTTGGGCTTGGCTTCCAGCAAAAATTCAAAGTCTTCAATAGACTGGCTGTGCTTGTCTAATCTTCGGTAACAAATGGCACGGTAATACACCGACTCCAATTGTTTGTCTGTCGATTGTACAGCTTTGGTAAAATGCTTTACAGCTTCTTCGTAATTATGTTGCTTCATGAAATCGGAAGCGGTATCGAAATCAGTCATTAAAATTGAATTTTGTAATACAATATAGGCAAAAATCCTAATTGCGGTTCTTCGTAAGCTTCTTTGGTTATGGGGTTATAAATCCGGGTCAATACGTTTTGAATGTTGAGCACATTAATTAAATCCAGCGCCAACTCATGGCTAGATTTTTTGCGGTTGGCCGTATGCGAAATCCTAACATCAAAGCGCTGGTATTCTTTGCTCTGCTGAGAATACGCCTGGTCAGTTAAATAAGCTGTATTAAAATAATCAGAGTTTACTGCATCAAAAGGCGTGTATCGGTTTCCTCCGCCAAGTGTATATTTTCCGCCAACAGTCAAATAGTTTTTCTTTTCTTTATTGGTAACAAACGATTTTGCACCTAAAAGGTTCAACAAATAATTGGCATTAAAAGCAGTGTTTCGTTCTATGCCGTCACTTCCTTTGTATTTAGATTCATAAAGCGAGCCCGTAATCAAAAAGAAATATTTCTTGTTAAAGAATTTCTCAATGGTCATTTCAACACCATAGTTTTCGGCTGTTCCTTCGTTTACCAGCTTACCCGGAAGTTCAATAAAATTCATGTCTCTTCCTTCATTAATCATAGAAAAAGAACTGCTGGCTTCAGACTGCACAGGAATTTTATCCAGGTATTGATAATATCCTTCTAACTTAAATCTCAGAAATTCTGAAAAGTAATTTTCATAGGCTAACACATAGTGGGTACTTCTGGTAAAATCCATGTTTTGGTTAAACGGACCTTTTACACCGTTTTTATCCGTTACTTTTAAAAAGTAAGTATAGATAGGTTGTAGTTGATGATGAATACCGTAGCCCGCACTTAATGATGAATTATCGTTTATATTAAAACGCAAACCTGCTCTTGGCTCAACGGCTTGTGAGTTGTTATAAGTAAAGAGCAAATAATTTACACCGCCATTTGCCGTCCATCGTTTAGCTATTTTATATTTCCATTGCGCATAGGCTTGTAGCAAAAACAAATCGTTTCTGTCAACGGTAGTAATTCTTTCTTGTAAACTTTCGGTTGATTTCCTATACACGCTATCGCTAAAATTAATGGCAATGTTTTTTGCTACCAACCCTGTTTTCAACGTATGCTTCTTTCCAATCTTTTTATTTAAAATGGCTTGAGCGGTTTGGTCAATTTCTATCATTCTGTTCCTCACAAAAGGAAGCGGATTAATAACTTTAGAAAAATCTGCCGTATCTCTTCTTAGGTCATGTCGGCTATACGAAGAACTATAAGAAGGAGAATAACTAAATTTAATAGACGTTTTTTCATTGACAAAATGATGATAGTTAAATCCCATTATTGCTAAGCGAGAACCGAAATATACATCACGTCCTAAATCTCCAAAAGAAAAATCAGACGAATCTCTATCGGCATCCAATAGTTTTATATCGCTTATTCCCGCAACAGAGAAAACAGAGAAATAGCCTTTCTTGGTAGGGAAGTTTAATTTAAACGTTAAGTCTTGGTAAGTAGGATTAGACGAAACACCTATTTTTAAACCTGCGGCCGTAAACAACGCCAAGGTAGAATATCTATAAGAAACCAAATAAGAAGAATGTTTTTCTTTATTGATAGGACCTTCCGCAAGTGCTTCCAAACCCATCACTCCAAACTGACCGGTAAACTCATGCTTTTTTGCGTTTCCGTTTCTTAGCTTTAAATCAAACACACCTGCTAATGCATTTCCATATTCGGCAGGAAAAGCAGCCGTCATAAAATCAGAATTGGCTAAGGTTTTATTATTTAAAATTCCGATAGGCCCTCCGGTGGTTCCAAACAATGCAAAGTGACTTGGATTAGGAACGGTAATACCGTCAATTCTCCATAGCAAACCTAAAGGAGAATTACCTCTGATTACAATATCGTTTCTGCTATCGTCAGAGCCTCTTATGCCCGGAAAATTACTAGCCATTCGTGCAGGGTCTCCTCTGCTTCCCGCATATCTATCTGTTTCCTCAATAGCAAAAGTTCTTGAGCTAATAGTAGAGAATTCATTATTTACTTCTTCCCGCTTTAAGGACTTTACCTCAAATGCTTCTATTTCAAAAGCAGATTCTTCTAATGCAATAGGTAAATCAATTTGTTTACCGGAAGTTACTTTTAGTATTTTCATGACATAGGGTTTGTAACCCAACACACTTACTACCAAACTGTATTCACCCACAGGAATATTTTCAATAATAAAATAGCCTTGTTCATCGCTAATTACACAACTAAACTGTTGCTCGCCTTTGAGGATGCATATATTGGCTGCAAATAATGGAGAGCCAATTTCCATGTCGGTTATTTTTCCTTTTACGGTTCCTTCAATTTGTCCTTTCGATAATACGGTAAAGAACAAAACCACCGCAAGTAAAATGAATTTCAAACTGAATTGAAATTTTGTTATTTTCGGTCTTTGATGAATCACGATGTAAAAATAACCGAATGTCCGAGAGATGCAATGCAAGGCATCAAAAACTTCATTCCCACCGAATTAAAGGCAAAATACATTAATACTTTACTGAAAGTAAACTTTGACGTGCTGGACTTTGGAAGCTTTGTTTCTCCTAAGGTAATTCCACAAATGAAAGATACCGCTGATGTTCTCAACTTACTAGATTTATCTAATAGCAATACTAAGCTTTTAAGCATTGTCGCCAATAACTCAGGAGCTACTAAAGCCTGTGCGTTCGATGAGATTTCTATTTTAGGTTTTCCGTTTTCTATCTCCGAAACTTTTCAATTAAGAAACACTAACTCTACCATTGAAGAATCTTTAAAGAGAGTAGAGTTTATTCAAAACCTATGCGAAAAGAAAAATAAAACCTTATTAGTTTACATTTCCATGGGGTTTGGAAATCCTTACAACGACCCTTGGAATACAGAAATAGTATGGAAGTGGACAAAAGAACTCAGTCAATTAGGCATTAAAATTTTATCCTTTGCTGATACCATTGGAGTTTCTAACCCTGAAAAGATAAAATATGTGTTTGAAAACATTGTTCCTGAATTCCCGGATGTTGAATTTGGAGCACACTTACATACCGCTCCTCATAACTGGCAGGAAAAAATTGAAGCCGCATACGACAGTGGTTGCAGAAGATTTGATGGTGCACTAAAAGGTTATGGCGGTTGCCCGATGGCAGAAGATAAGTTAGTCGGTAATATGCCTACCGAAAACATGATTGACTATTTTACTGAAAAAAACATTAGCCTTTCCATAAATAAAGAGCACTTAAAGACTGCTTTTAGGGTGCTTCCTGAGGTATTTACACATTAGGAATCAAATAATTAAGATAATTTTTATTCCAGTTCTTATATATATTGTATAAATTTAGTGGCATTAAACCTATTTTAACTGTTCACATTATGAAGAAAACTTACTTATCAACTATAGCTATAGCTATTGCCTTTATTTCAACTCTTCAACTTTCAGCACAAACTTTTTACCATGATTATGTAGATGGAACTGTGCACTTTATCATTAAGAAGGATTATCCGTTAGATAATGGAGTTTCTAGTATTGACGGAAAAATAAAAAATGACATTGATTGGAATAATTTAGACTTAAATTATTTTCCTTTCATGCAAAAGCTTTCTGAGAAGTATCAAATCACTAAGCTTTCTAAGCCTGCTCATGCTGCAAAAGAGTCTTTTGTTCTTCAGCGTACATTTAGAGTTGAATTCTCTGACTTCCATAACGTAGAGCAAATCATAAAAGATTTAGAGGCGATTGAAATGGTTGAAATGGCTGAAAAAGCTGAAATGTGTTATGTAGAATATACGCCAAATGATCCTTTCTTTAATTCTACTCAAATGTGGGGTTTATTTAAAGTTCAAGCAGACTTAGCTTGGAACTTATCTTTTGGTAACGCAAACATTGTAGTAGCTACTACCGATAACGCTATGCAAGTTACTCACCCTGATTTTGCAGGAACTATTTGGACTAATCCCGGAGAAATTCCAAACAATGGTATTGATGATGACGGTAACGGATACATTGATGATGTGAATGGTTATGATGTGAGTGACAATGACAATAATGTAATGCCTCCTACAAACGGACACAATCATGGTACTCACGTTATGGGTACTGTAGGTGCAAGGACAGATAATAGTACTGGTGTTGCTTCAATAGGTTTTGGAATTAAAAACATGCCGGTAAAATGTGCCAGAAACTCTTCTTCTACTTCTGCGCTGCCAAACGGATATGACGGAATAGTTTATGCTGGAAGCTCAGGAGCACATGTAATAAACTGCTCTTGGGGAGGAACCGGAAATAGTTCTTATGGTTCAAGTGTAGTAAGCTGGGCTATTGGTCAAGGGATTATAATAGTAGCTGCTGCCGGTAACAGTAATTCAAGTGGAAATCACTATCCTTCAAGTTATCCGGGTGTTATTTCTGTAGGAGCAACTACTTCTTCAGATACAAAAGCAAGTTTTTCTAACTATGGAACCACACTAGATGTTTCTGCTCCGGGTGTTAATATTTTAAGCTTATTACCTACTAACCAATATGGTTATTTACAAGGAACTTCTATGGCAAGTCCTTTAGTAGCAGGTTTAGTTGGATTAATGCTTTCTTATAACCCTAACATCACTCCTGCAAACGTATTGAATTGCTTAACATCTACTTGTGACCCGATTTCTGGTCCATTAGCCAGCTCAATGGGTGCAGGAAGAGTAAACGCATTTAAAGCCTTACAGTGTGTTGGCGCTTTATTAAATAATAAACCACAAGCCAATTTTACTGCCAATGTAACTACTGTTACAGCAGGTGGTAGCGTTAACTTTACTGACTTATCGTTGTACAACCCAACTTCTTGGAATTGGACATTTACTGGTGGTACACCGGGTACTTCAACGACTAAAAATCCTGCTAACATTGTTTACAACACTCCGGGAACATATCAGGTAAGATTAATAGCAACTAATTCAAATGGCTCTGATACCGCTACTAAGGTTGCTTACATTAATGTAGTAGCCAGTAACGGTTGCGATTCCATTACCAATATTATAGCTACAGACAGTCTACTTAGTGTTTGGTCTGCCGGACCTAGTGGATATTTAGGTGGTACTTTTGCAAACAACCTTAATACATGGGCAGAGCATTTTACTAATACTACCGCTGCTACCCATCTACAGTATTTTGATATTTATTTAGCTCGTGCTGGTTCAATAAACAATACCAACTCTTTTGCAGTTGCTATGTGGACAGTACATCCAACTACAGGAGCTCCTGATACAGTTAAGGCAGCTGTTGGTATTACTTACAGAACCATTAAAAATATAACGGGAACCGGAGGATTTGTAAGAATTAATTTTGGTACTCCTATCAAAATACCTGCAAATAATCAATTCTTCTTAGGACTTCAAGCTGACAAGTTTAATCCAGATACATTAGCTTGGGGAACAACTCCAAATTTAAATGGTTCGGGAAGAACCGGGAAAATATGGACCGATGTTTCAGGAGGGACTTGGCAACCAACACAAAATGTGTTTACTGTAAGTAGTCAACCTTTGCATCTTGCAGGTTGGACTTTTGCTTATGTTACTTCTTATCCGGTAACTGCAGTAGTTACTCCATTAACCGATACTATTTGTGCAGGAGACTTTGTTAACTTTAATGCATCAACATCTCCGAATGCAAGCTCATATAGTTGGACATTTAACGGAGCTAACCTCTCTACTTCAACTTCAGCTACTCCATCAGTTACATTCGCCAATCCAGGAATTTATGTACAAACATTAAGAGCTTATAACAGTTGTGGATATTATGATTTAGAATATCCTTCCATTACTGTTGATCCTTCTCCAAACGTAAATGTAACTACAAGTTTAGATACTATTTGCCCTGGGGGTTCTGCTATTTTAACAGCAACAGGAGCCAGTACTTATAGCTGGACACCAACAACAGGTTTAAGTCCAACTACAGGAGCAGTAGTTACTGCCACACCTGCTAGTACTACCACATATACCGTTACAGGAACAACAGGAAATTGTAGTGATATAGATAATGTTACGATTAATGTAGATGTACCACCAACTGCAGCATTTAGCTATTCTCCAACAAGTAACATCTGTCCTAACACTCCTGTTACTTTTAACCCAAATGCTACTATTAATGCATCATCTTATAATTGGTCGTTTACCGGTGGAACGCCATCAACATCTAACCAAGTATTCCCTGTTATTACTTATGCTTCAAGCGGAAGTTACCCTGTTTTCTTAACAGCTTCTAACTCTTGTTCAAATGACACACTTACAGGGTTTATTACTATTGATGTTTGTACCGGAGTATCTACTATCGAAACAAAAACAGGAGTTACTTCATACTTCAATCCTTCTAACAAAAATGTTCAAATAGGAATGAATAATGTTCCTGTAGGCAATTATCAAATTATGGTAATGAATGCCATTGGACAAAATGTAATAGAAGATAATATTTATGTAAATTCTAAAACTATGCTTAAAACATATAGTATGGAAGAATTTTCAAACGGAGTATATTACATTAAACTCTTTAATGCTGAAGATAATTTCACTAATAAGTTTGTGAAATACTAAATAACTAAACTACCTTTAAAAGCCCTGATAAACATCAGGGCTTTTTTTTGTGCCTAAGTAATTGATAAAACCCTCCACAAAATCAAAATAAATTACCTTTGCGATATGAAAGTATTATTAATAGGCGCATCAGATAAACCCGAAAGGTATTCGTATAAGGCAATTAATATGCTTACTAACCATAATCATAGCGTAACTGCTGTATCTATAAAAAAAGGTAGTGTTGCAGGTATTGAGTTTGTAAAAGACATCCCGAAAAATGAGGACTTTGATACGGTAACTTTATATATCAATCCTAAACTACAAGAGCAGTATTACCAAGAAGTAATTGACTTAAAACCTAGAAGAGTCATCTTTAATCCGGGTACTGAAAATGAAGAGTTTCAAGCTCTTTTAAAAGAAAACAATATAGAGCCCGTTGAAGCTTGCACATTGGTAATGCTAACCATAGGCACATTTTAAAACTAAAAACAAATAGTACTAAAAAAGGGATACAAAATTTGTATCCCTTTTCATTTTATAAGGCGAGAAGAATATTATTCTTCGTCTTTTTCTAAATCAGCTTTTAAAGATGAAAGCGCATCTAAGTCACCAAGAGTTGTTTTTTCTAAGTTAGAACGAACATCTTGAATAGCTTTATTAGTTGCTTTACCTTTTTTCGCTTTAGTTTTACCTTTTGTACCATCATCACCCTCTACTTCATCTTGGAAAGTTTGAGTGTGTGAAACTAAAATACGTTTTGAGTTTTTGTTAAACTCTAATACTTTAAAGTTTAATTTCTCATCAACGTTAGCTGTTTTACCATCTTCTTTTACAATGTTGTTTTTAGTAGCAATACCTTCAACACCGTAAGGAAGAGATACGATAACAGTTTTTCCTTTAATTCCAATAATAGTACCTTCATGTACAGAGTCAGGAGTAAATACAGATTCAAACGTATCCCAAGGATTTTCCTCTAATTGTTTGTAACCTAATTTAAGTCTTCTGTTTTCTCTGTCAATCTCAAGAATAACAACCTCTAGGTTTTCACCAACTTTTGTAATCTCAGATGGGTGGTTGATTTTCTTAGACCATGATAAGTCAGAAATATGAACTAAACCGTCAATTCCTTCTTCAAGCTCAACAAACACTCCAAAATCAGAAATGTTGGTTACTTTACCTGTGTGTTTAGAATCAACAGCGTATTTGCTTTCAATACCTTCCCATGGATCTGGTTTCAATTGTTTGATACCAAGAGACATTTTTCTTTCCTCTCTGTCTATTGAAAGTATTTTAGCTTCAACTTCGTCTCCAACTTTAAAGAATTCTTGAGCAGGTTTTAGGTGATTAGACCAAGTAATTTCAGATACGTGAACTAAACCTTCAATACCCGGTTTAATTTCAATAAACGCACCGTAATCAGCCACAACAACCACTTTACCTTTAACCACATCACCCACTTGTACGTCATCACCAAGATTTTCCCAAGGATGAGCAGAAAGTTGTTTTAAACCAAGTGCAATTCTTGATTTGCTTTCGTCAAAGTCAAGGATAACCACATTGATTTTTTCATCCAACTTAACAATTTCCTCAGGGTGAGAAATTCTACCCCAAGAAAGGTCAGTAATGTGAATTAAACCATCTACACCACCTAAGTCAATGAACACACCGTAAGAAGTAATGTTTTTAACAACACCTTCTAACACTTGTCCTTTCTCTAGTTTAGAGATGATTTCACGTTTTTGTTGTTCAATTTCCGCCTCAATAAGTGCTTTATGAGAAACTACAACGTTTTTAAACTCTTTATTGATTTTTACAACTCTGAATTCCATTGTTTTGGCAACGTACACATCATAATCTCTAATAGGTTTCACATCAATTTGCGAACCCGGTAAGAATGCCTCAATACCGAATACGTCAACGATAAGTCCACCTTTCGTTCTGCATTTTACGTAACCTTTAACAATTTCCTCAGTTTCAAGAGCACTGTTGACTCTATCCCAAGCCTTTAATGAACGAGCCTTAGCATGAGAAAGGTTTAACTGTCCATTTCTATCTTCTTGGTTTTCGATAAATACTTCTATCTCATCACCAACTTTTAAATCAGGATTGTATTTAACCTCAGAAATTGGAATAATGCCTTCAGATTTGTAGTTAATGTTAACCACAACTTCTTTTTCGTTAATTCCAACTACCGTACCCATCACTACATCTTGTGTGCTTATAGAAGCAAGAGTAGCATCGTACATTTTTTCTAAATCAGCTTTTTCAGAGTCAGAGTAAGTTTCTTCATACTTACCTATTCTGCTCCAGTCAAAATCTTTTAACGGCTCACCATTGGTAACAGGAGCTGTTTCTTTTTTAACTTCTTTTTTTGCTGGTTTTTCAGCCTTAGCTGTTTCTTTGTTTTCTACCGATTCTTCAGGTTTTGTAGATTCGGTTTTTTTTGCTGAAGCTGCTTTTTTTGGAGTTTCCTCTGCAGCCTTTTCGTTTTCAGCGTTTTCTTTTTCCGCCATTTGTATTTAGCTTGTATCTCACTCTAAGTCCGGATAAATGAGAGTTGGTTTAACATAAGGTATTCCGGATAACACCTATTTTTTAATGAGGCGCGAAGATAAGATTTTAATTTTTATTGGGCAAATTTGCTAAGATTACTAAAATAAATTAGATTCGGTTCATGGAATACATAACTCTATTTAATGGTGATAAAATAGAAAAGAATTTCTTTGAAGCTCGAGTAAAAGAATTAAAAAAGGAGATCTGGGAATTAAAAGGTATTTCTGAACTAGAAATAGAGCATGTAAATTGTGAATTGACATTTGCCAACATATCATCATCAACTTGTAGTTTTTATTATGAATCAAATATTAATAGCATAATTACACAAGAAGCGTATCAAAACTATATTAAAGATAATTGATAGATCTCCAACCTAAAACTAGATTAGCTTTCCTTGCTTACAAAGAGATACTAAAAAAACATACCTTTGTCTATTATGGACATCAAGGAACATTTTAAGCACGTTTTTGAGCCGCCACTGCTGGAAGAACTAGAGAAAAATGCAGCTATAGTTAATGTACAAGCAGGTGAACCCATTTTAAAAGTGGGACAAAACATTAAAAGTATGCCTATTATACTTAAAGGAAGTGTAAAGATTTGTCGTGTAGATGAGGACGGACGTGAACTCTTATTGTATTATGTAAATGCCAATGAAAGCTGTGCCATGACGTTTACCTGCTGTATGCAGCAACGCCAAAGCGAAATACTGGCCATTGCCGAAGAAGATGTGGAAATGCTTACCATACCCATTCAATATATGGATGAGTGGATGGTAAAATATCCTACCTGGAAAAGTTACGTTATGCGCTCCATCCAAGAAAAATTTGATGAAATGTTACACACTATTGACCAAATTGCATTTCAAAAACTAGATGACCGCTTGGTAAATTACCTTAAAGAAAAATCAAAGATTACCGGCTCTAGCTTAATTAATCAGTCGCATGAACAAATTGCTTCCGAACTGGCTACATCAAGAGTTGTTATTTCACGTTTATTAAAGAAACTGGAAAACGACAAAAGAGTAATTTTATACAGAAACCAGATAAAGCTGCTTAAAGCTTTGTAACATTAGTAACTGATAAAAAGAAACATGCAAGCTAACTTTGCAACCAATAGAAACGAATAAATAAATGGAAATTATTGGTTACGTACTTGCAGTTTTTATAGGAATATCGTTAGGACTGATAGGTAGTGGTGGTTCTATTTTATCAGTACCGGTTTTAGTCTATTTCTTTGCCCTGGATGCCGTTACGGCTACCTCCTACTCTCTTTTTATAGTAGGTTCTACCTCTTTAATAGGACTAACACAATACCTAAAAAAGAAAGAGCTGGATTTAAAAATCGCTATTACATTTTCTATTCCATCCATTATAGCTGTTTACTCCGTAAGGCGTTTTTTAATGCCTGAGCTTCCTGAAGATTTATTTACAGTCAGCAATATTGTAATTCACCGAGACAGCTTTATCATGTTGGTATTTGGTTTACTAATGTTATTGGTAGCCGTTAAAATGATTCTTCCAACCAAAAAGATTTCTACCGACTCCGAAGCCCCAAAAAACTATTTATTAGTTGCATTGGAGGGATTGGTTATTGGTTCAATCACCGGTTTTGTTGGTGCAGGTGGAGGTTTTTTAATTGTTCCGGCACTAGTTATCTGGATGAAGCTACCTATGAAAAAAGCCATTTCCACTTCTTTATTTATTGTGGCCGCTAAATCCTTACTGGGTTTTATTGGAGATGTACAAAGTCATGTGATTGATTGGACACTCCTATTAAGTATTAGCCTTGTTGGTATTATTGGTATTTTTATTGGTCTTTGGCTCAACACTATTATTGACGGGAAAAAACTCAAAGTAGGCTTTGGTTGGTTTGTACTAATCATGGCCATTTTCATTCTTTCGAATGAAATTTTCAAATTGTAACAAAAGTAACTGTACAGCTCTCTTATTCTTCCGAAATTTGTACCAGAAATTAAAAATGTATTAGCCATGAAAATAGAACAATTTGAAGATAAAAATTTGGCACATTATTCATACGCCATTTTAAGTGAGGGAAAGATTGCATTGATTGACCCTGCAAGAAACCCACAACCTTATTATGATTTTGCCAAAGAAAATAATGCCGAAATAGTAGCAGTAATTGAAACTCATCCACATGCCGACTTTGTAAGCAGTCACTTTGAAATTCATAAAGAAAAAGAAAGTACCGTTTACGCCAGCAAATTACTTGATGCCAAATATCCTCATCAAACATTTGATGAAGGAGATGTAATCGAGCTAGGTAATGTAAAACTAAAAGCCTGGAATACACCCGGACATAGTGCAGACAGTATCACTGTTATATTAGAAGATAAAAACGGCAAAGATTTAGCCGCTTTTACTGGCGACACTTTATTTATAGGAGATTGCGGCAGACCCGACTTAAGAGAAAATGTAGGCAATGTTCAACAAAAAAGAGAAGAACAAGCCAAACAAATGTATCACTCATTAAAAAAGTATCTTACTTTAAATGATGAAGTGTTGGTTTACCCTGCTCACGGAGCAGGCTCGCTTTGTGGCAAAGGATTATCAGAAGCAAACAGCAGCACTATGGGTGCTGAAAAAGTAGGAAACTGGAGTTTGCAACCTTCTTCTGAAGAAGATTTTGTAAAAAAATTAATCAGCGACCAACCTTTTATTCCTCACTACTTTGGTTTTGATGTAGATACCAATAGAAACGGTGCTGATGATTTTGAGCCAAGTATTAACAAAGTAAAAACTTTACCAAGCATTACTAATGGAAATGAAGCTAAACAGTTAAACCCAGATATAATAATAGTTGACACCAGAAATGAATCAACATTTAAAAGTGGACACATTAGAGGTAGTATTAACATTCAAGACGGTAATTCATTTGAAACCTGGCTGGGAAGTATTATCAAGCCCGGAGAAAAGTTTTATTTAGCTACAGAAAATGAAAAACAATTAACTGATTTAGTAGAACGAACTGCTAAAATAGGCTACGAGAAGTTTATAGAAGCAGCGTTTGTATTAAACTACGGTAACGCTTTAAGCCCAAAGACACCATTGGATGACTTTAAAGAACACCCTGAAAATTACACCATCATAGATGTAAGAAGTGAAAGTGAAGCCAAAGAAAAAAAGTTTGGGAATGTTACCAATATCCCCCTTCATGAACTAAGAGAAAGAATTGAAGAAATTCCCACTAACAAGCCTGTACTTATACATTGTGCCGGAGGCTACAGAAGTGCGGCAGCAAGTAGTATTGTTGAAGCAAACCTAGATGAAGATGTAAAGGTTTACGACCTTAGTGAAGCAGTAAAAAACTTTAATTAATAATTTAATATAAAAATCAATAGATATGAAAACAATAGTTGACGTAAGAACTCCCGGAGAATATATGGGAGGACATGTGTCGGGAAGTATTAATATTCCGTTACAAGAAATTCAAACCCGATTAGATGAAATAAAACAACTTCCACAGCCAATTGTACTTTGTTGTGCAAGCGGGAACAGAAGCGGTCAAGCTACAGCTTTTTTACAAAATTGCGGAGTAGATTGTGAAAATGGCGGAAGTTGGATAGAAGTTAACGCTAAATACTAAAAAGATGATTAATCAATTGAAAGAAATGTTTGGGCTGGGGCCAAAAGTAGATTATAGGCAATTAACCAAAGAAGGCGCTATTATTTTAGATGTGAGAACAAAAGGAGAATATAACAGCGGACATATAAAAGGTTCGGTTAATATTCCTTTGGACAGTCTGAGCAAAAATTTAAACAAATTAAAAAAAGACAAAACCATTATTACTTGTTGTGCATCTGGTATGAGAAGCGCTTCCGCAAAGAGTTTACTTAAAGCCAATGGCTTTAAATCAACTTACAACGGTGGCGGATGGGCTAGTCTTAAAAACAAAATCAAATAAAAAACATGAGCAAGTTTAACGAACTAATAAAAGGAAATAAACCGGTTTTAGTAGATTTTTTTGCCACATGGTGTGGGCCTTGTAAAATGATGTCGCCAATTTTAGACGAATTAAAGTCTGAAATTGGTGACAAGGCCACCATTATTAAAGTAGATGTAGATAAAAACCCTGCGGCAGCCGGAGCATATAATGTAAGAGGTGTGCCTACACTTATCCTTTTTAAGAACGGGCAAATAAAGTGGCGACAATCAGGTGTTGTAGCAGCAAATGATTTGAAAAATATTATTGCACAGCACGCTTAAGTGTTATCACCTCAAATCAAGAAGAATATGTTGGCTTTATAAAGGTTTCTTTTACCTTTGTAGCCGTATATGAAAATCTCAGCATCCATCTACTCAGACAAAGGTAGAACACTTCAAGAAGTAGTTAGTGAACTAGAGCAAAACGAAATTGACTTTTTTCATATCGATTGTAACGATAATCTTTCTGTTTTTGAAGATATTGATGCTATCCGAAAACTAAGCAAAAAGCCTATTGACCTTCACATCATATCCTCTGAAACTGATAAGTATATTCCTTATTTACAAGAGCGAGAGATTGATTTTGTTACCTTTCAATACGAACAACTACCTAAAGACTTTCAATTCCCGAAAGATGTAAGCTCTAAGTTTGGCTTAGCCATTACTTCTGACACGCCTATTGATGTTTATGAAAAACACAAAGATGATTGCTCGTTTATCTTATTCATGGCGACTACACCGGGACAATCAGGTGGTAAATTCAATAAAGAAAACTTTAAGAAAATACGAGCTTTTCAAAAGAAATATCCAACTGCTAAAATTCATGTAGATGGTGGAGTAAATGCCGAAGTCTCCTTTATTTTAAGGAATATGGGAGTTTATTCATCCGTTTCGGGCTCTTATTTATTTACAGATGGTGGTGTGGGAAAAGCGGTAATGAGTTTAAAAGCCAGTGATGTTGACTCTCATTTTCAGATTAAAGATTTTATGATTGAAAAAGAGGAAATGCCTCTGGTTTCTGAAACCGAACAAAACTTTAAAAACATTGTTATTTCTATTGACCAACACAAAATGGGCTTTACCATTTTAACGGATAACAATAACAAAATGAAAGGTATTGTAAGTAATGCCGATATTAGAAAAGCGTTGATTAAAAAATTTGACGACTTAAATACGATTAATGTAAACGACTTAATCAACCCCTCTCCTGTTGTGATTAATGAAAATAACACTGTAAGAGAGATGCTACGACTAATAAAATCTAAAAATTTTCCAATAATGTATATTCCTGTTGTAAATGATAATCACGAAGCCACAGGAGTTGTTACATTTATGAACTTAATTAAAGGTGAATTATGATTATTCATGTAAAAAAAGAAACGCCAAGCGAAAAAGTAGAAGCAATTGCCAAAGAACTTAAAGCAATTTTAATTCACAAACCCGAACACTATGTTTTGGTAACATCGTCAAGCAAAAAAGAATTAGAAGATAAATACGCTGATGTAGTTGAAAAATCAGTTGCTTTTGAAAATGACATGCAACTGTCAAGCGCTAAATACAGAAGCAAAAGAACCATCAAGTTTGGAAATACCGTAATTGGTGGAGACAGCAACAATACTGTTTTAATGGCCGGGCCATGCTCGGTAGAATCGGAGGAGCAAATTACCCAATCGGCAGAACTAATGAAAAGCCAAGGCATTTCTACTTTAAGAGCCGGATGTTTTAAGCCAAGAACTTCTCCTTACAGTTTTCAAGGCTTGGGAATGGAAGGCTTAAAGCTATTGGCTAAAATGCGTGAAAAATATGGCTTAAACATTATTACAGAAGTAAAAGATGCTACTCACGTTGACGCCATTATTGAATATGCTGACATTATTCAGGTAGGTGCAAAATCAATGTACGATCATGGAATTTTAAGAAAGTGCGGAAAAACCAACAAGCCTGTTTTAATCAAAAGAGGATTTGGAACTACACTTCAGGAATTTGTTCAGGCCTCTGAATTTGTACTTTCAGGTGGAAATGAAAACGTTATTCTGTGTGAAAGAGGGATTAGAACTTTTGAAACCAAAACACGCTTTACCCTTGATTTATGTGGTGCCGCTTACTTAAAAGAACACACTAATTTGCCAATTGTACTCGACCCAAGTCATGCTATGGGATATGCCTACGGTGTTCCTGATTTAGCTAAAGCATGTATGGCAATGGGCATAGATGGATTACTAATTGAAGTCCACCCAAACCCAAAAGTTGCAAAATCTGACGCATCACAGCAGCTTGACCATGAAACTTTTACTAAATTAGCAACAGAATTAAAAGCCATAGGTAAAATTATTGGCAAAAACTTAGTTTAATGCACTTCAAAAAAAACCTCAATTATCTTATCAAAAAACATAAGCTTGAGCTTATCTTTTTAGCTGAAAAGGCAGGCATTACAGCTGACAAGCTATATGATATATTGGGCGAAAACACTTCTGTAGAAGTTGAGGTACTGGTAAATTTAGCCAACTATTTTGAACTATCTATTGACGACATCATTCTTAAAGACCTAAGTAAAACACTCGATTTAAAAGCATTAAACATTAAATTTCTAGTACTCGATGTAGATGGAGTGCTAACAGATGCAGGCATGTACTATACCGAAAGCGGTGATGAAATGAAGAAATTCAATGCTAAAGACGGTATTGGAATTATCGCCTTAACCAAAAGTGGTTTTCCGGTGGGTATTATCAGTCATGGTACAAATACTAATATTATTGAGAGAAGAGCTAAAAAACTAGGAATAGAGAGAGTTTATGCCGGCAAAGAGGACAAGATTAAAATCTTAAAGAAGTGGTGTAAGGAAATGAAGTTAAAACCTGAAAATGTAGCCTATATCGGTGATGACATCAACGATATGGACATGTATAAAGAAGTAGGTTTATCGGCTTGCCCGGCAGATGCACACAACAAGGTTAAAAAGGCTGCAAAAATCATCTTAACAAAAAAAGGTGGTGAAGGATGTGTAAGAGAATTCATTGACGAATATCTATCATAACCATTCATAAAAATTGAAAAAAGAAAAAGGTATTAAAAGTCCACTTCGGGCACTGTCTAGGATTTTTTTAATCTCTATAGCCGCTCTATCTATCTATTTCTTTTTTGATTCCAAAATTGCTTTATTATTAAAAACTTCAGAGCAAAATATTAAGGTTTCAAAAATTGTTTTAAACCTCTTAAAAGAAGATTTATTTAAGAATAAAGAACACTATTCGGAGCTTTTTAAAAAATCAAAAATTGACTTTTCAGATAAAAAGCTGAAAAACCTACACCAACAACTGTTAGAAGTAAAAAAAATCGATTCACAGATTTATGATATAAGTATTATTGCTTTCAAAGACACTACTCCATACTCTGTAATATCAGCAAATAAAAGTTACGGTAATGTTGATACTAAAAACTTCCCCCATAAAGTTTCATTTAGCGACTTTAAAAACGGTAAACTAGAGGGGCTTTCAATTTATATTAGTGACGAAGGAAATGAAGTCTCCCCCACTATTTTTCCATTTAAAAATGAAAACGGTGAAACACTCTTTTCTTTACTTATAAGTATTGATAGTGACTCAGTTATTTCCATAGTAACGGAAGATATATTTGGAAATATAGTAGTTGTATTAATAATATTAGCCGTTTGTATTCTTGCTGTTTTGCTACTCACCAAAAGAATTGTGTCAAAAGAAAACAAAATCAAAGAAGAATTAAACAGTTCTAATCTTTTGTTATTTGAAAAAAACAGAGAAATAATTGCCAGTATATCTTATGCAAAGAGAATACAAGAAGCTTACTTACCTCCTTACGATGTTTTAAAGCATTATTTCCCTGAATCATTTTTAATTTTTAAACCAAAAGATATTGTGAGTGGTGATTTTTATTGGTTTTATTCACCAAAAGACAAACGAGATAAGGTGGTTTATTTAGCTGCTGCTGATTGTACAGGACATGGAGTACCTGGAGCAATTATGAGTGTTATCTGCTGCGATGCATTAAATGAAGCGGTAATCGATTTAGGAATTACGGAAACTAATTTAATATTAGATAAGGCCAGAGAATTGGTTATTCAAAATTTAAAAAGCTCGAAAGAAGGTAACCAAAAAGATGGGATGGACATTACCTTTTGCAAAATTGACAAGGAGAGTAAAACCATTGAATTTAGTGCCGCCAATAATCCATTATGGCTAATCCGTAAAGGAGAAATACAAGAATTTAAGGCGGACAAACAACCGGTAGGTATTCACCGCAAAATGGAACCATTTAATAAACAAACCATTAATTACGAATTAGGTGACATTATTTATCTGTCCAGCGATGGCTATGCAGATCAGTTTGGTGGTGAGAAGAACAAAAAATTCAAATCGTCCAACATGAAAAAACTAATCCTTTCTATTGCTAGTGAAAGTATGGACAAACAAGGAAAAATAATGGGCAATACATTTGAAGAGTGGAAAGGAGTAAATGAACAAATTGATGATGTTTGCGTATTGGGAATTAAGTTTTAATTACAAATGAATATCTGGTAATTAATAAGACCCATCTTTTTAGATATCCAATAAAAAGAAACTAAACAATTACCCTCTCTACCAAATTTTCACCAAACGAATAAGGTAAATAAGCCAAAGATGGAATTTCCTTGGTGATGATAAGATTTGCCTTTTTTCCAATGGTAATACTTCCCACCTCATCTTGCAACTCCAAAGCATAAGCAGCATTTATGGTAGAAGCATTAATCACTTCTTCGGGTGTCATATTTAAGTGAATACAAGCCAATGAGTTTACAAAATTCATATTACCCGAAGGCGTAGAACCGGGATTATAATCGGTTGCTAAAGCGACAGCCACATTACTATCAATTAGTTTACGTGCCGGAGAATATGGTATTTTTATAAAGAAAGAACAAGAAGGCAATAAAGTAGCAATGGTATTAGAGTTACTTAATACCTCAACGTCATGATTATTTACCACTTCTAAATGGTCAACGCTGAGCGCATTTTGTTCCACCGCCATTTCAATTCCGCCAATACTATTAAACTGATTCACATGAATTTTTGACTTTAAGCCATGCGTAGCTCCCGCTTCAAGGATTTGCTTTGTTTCCTCCACCGAAAAATAGTTACTCTCACAAAAGGCATCAATATAGTCGGCTAGTTTTTCACTTGAAATTACGGGTAACATTTCATTGATTATCAAATCAATATACCCCTTTCTATTTTCTTTAAATTCCTTTGGAAAAGCATGCGCTCCTAAAAAAGTGGATTTGATAGGAATGGGAGAATTTTCTTTTAATCGCTTGATTACCCTAAGCATTTTTAACTCCGCATCAAGACTTAAACCATACCCGCTTTTAATTTCAATAGCACCGGTTCCCATGCTAATAACTTGTTGCAACCTTTTATAAGTAGATTGATATAATTCATCCTCACTCATTCCGGCAAGCTTATTAGCTGAGTTTAAAATTCCTCCTCCCTTGTCGGCTATTTCTTCATAGGTTAATCCTTTTATTCTATCTACAAATTCTTCTTCTCGAGTAGCAGCAAAAACCAAATGAGTGTGAGAATCTACCCATGCAGGCAATACATATTTACCGGAAGCATCAATAATTTCTAGGTCAGTCCAATCAGATATTCCGCCCCAGTCTTCCATTAAACCATAGCCAACAATCACTCCGTCTTCAGCTGCCAACCAAGCATTTTCTAATACAGGTAATTCAGCAAGAGCTTTTCCTCTCAACAACTCAGGAGTTTCTTCCCTCACCTGAACCAGACCTTTTATATTTTTGATAAGTAACTTTTTCATATTCCTCTCATCCTTCGACTCCGCTCAGGATGACATTATTCTTAATTCTTCATTTTGAATTTTTAATTGTAGAATGTGTATGCTCTAATACTCTAAAAGCTTTTTCAGTAGTTGAAGATTCAGCATAAGTTCTAAGCACAGGCTCCGTTCCCGAAGGACGAATCATCACCCACTCTTCGTTATCAAAGTAAAACTTAAAGCCATCGGTAGTTTCTATATTCTTTACAGCATACTCCCCAAAAGCCTTATAGCTTCCTGCTTCACAGTTTTTCATAATGCTTTGCTTCAACGCCTCATCAATGTGTAAGTCTATACGCTCAAACTTAAACTCACCTACTATATCATACACTCCTTGAATTAATTCTTCTAAGGTTTTACCCGATTTAGCCATGTATTCCCAAATGGTCAAGCCCATCCAAATACCATCACGCTCAGGAATGTGTCCTTTAATCGCTATTCCACCTGACTCTTCTCCACCCAACAACACATCTTCTTCAAGCATAATGCCTGCTATATGTTTAAATCCAATTTTGGTAACTTCATAATCTAACCCAAAATGTTCGCACAACTTCTTAGCCTTTGGACTAACCGAAAAAGCAATAACTACCTTTCCGTTAAATTTCTTCTCTTCTACTAAATACTTTATGAGTAATAGAATGATATGATGAGAGTCCACAAAATTTCCCGAACTGTCATACAATCCAATTCTATCTGCATCACCATCTGTAGCAAGACCACAATTAATCTCTCCGTCAGAAAGCCTTATCATATCAGAAAACTCCTGTAAGTTTCTGTGGATGGGCTCAGGCGCTATTCCTTCAAAACCAGGATTTTCATCGCAATGCAAAAAGGTAATATCCGGAAACAATTTACGCATAACCGATTGTCCTGCTCCGTACATGGCATCATAAGCCAGTTGCATCCCTGAGTTTTTAATAGCATCTAAATCAAAATTCTCTTTTACATGATTAATGTATAATTCCTCTAAATCAGTATAAATTAATTCTTTGCCTTCATGTGATGATAAATCAATACTTGATAAGTCAACCGGATTTGAGTCGGGAATTAAGTCTTCTACCGATTGAATGTCTTTTGGCAAAAGCGGCCCGCCAAAACTTCCTTTTAGTTTAAAGCCGTTATAAGATGGTGGATTGTGTGAAGCGGTAATAACCACTCCTAACGAAGCATTGTTTTTTAGCGTACCTAAAGAAACCATTGGAGTAGTAACAAACCCTTTAGCTAAAAACACTTTTACGCCTTGCGAAATAAGCACCTTAGCGGTAGTCTCTGCAAATAGCTCTCCGGCAAAGCGGCAGTCATGCCCGATAACAACCGAAGGCTTCTCAAAATTTTGCTTTAGCCAGCTAGCTGTAGCATAAGAAACCCTGGCTACATTTTCTACCGTATAATCTTCAGCTATAATGGCTCTCCAGCCGTCTGTTCCAAACTTAATCTTTGTCATGTTTTAAATTTTCAGGGTAAAGTTAGGTTTTTGAAATAAATTGAACGTTAAAATAAAATTACTTATAAATCCCTTTTTGGTTTAGTGAATCTCTATACTGTCGGGCATACACCAAATGCTCATCGTAAGTAGCGGCAAAATGATGGTAACCACTTAAATCAGCTTTGGCACACATAAACAGGTAGTTGTTTCTTTCATAATTCAATACGGCATCAATACAATGAATAGAAGGCAATAAAATAGGGCCGGGAGGTAAGCCTGTGTTTTTATAAGTATTGTAAGGTGAGTCTATTTCTTTATGTGAGTTTAACACTCTTCTGATAGAGAAGTTTCCAAGCGCGAATATCAAGGTTGGGTCACTTTGTAACGGCATTCCTTTTTTTAGTCTGTTAATATACAAACCTGCTATGGTTGGCCACTCCTCTCTCCTTCTTGATTGTTCGCTTTGTACAATACTTGCCAATATAGTAACATCAGATTGTGATAGTCCTAATTTTTCAGCTTTTGCCACCCGCTTTTCATTCCAAAAGGTTTTATACTCTTTTGCCATTCGTTCAACAAACTGCTCAGCACTGGTGTTCCAGTAAAACTCATAGGTATTAGGCAAAAACATGGTAATAAACTTCTCTCGGCTAAACCCATATTCATTGGCAAGATCTCTGCTATCAAGCATTTCGTAAAGCTCGTCTTCGGTAGCTTCAATGTATTCAGCCACCTTTTTAGCTAATTGGTCTTTAGTACGTACGGTATTAAAAGTAACTTTTACAGGTTGCTGCTCACCCGAACGAAGCAAGTCAATTAACTCATCATTATTCATATTTGCCTTTAACAAATACCTACCCGGATGGACATGATTTTTATAGTTTTTTTGCTCCAGCATCCACTCAAACGTATTTTTATTAATGATATAGCCTTTATCATACAATGAGTCGATTACTTGATTATAGGTAGAACCTGTATAAATATAAAAGTAAGCCGTAGAACGTCCGCCCAAGTTTAGGTTAGAGCTTTTTACCACATATTTATAGGCAAACCATCCACCAAGCCCTGTAAGCACTACCAAGCCAATAAGTATGAGTAAAATAGTTCGTATTATTACTCGTTTTCCTCTGTTATTCTTTTTAGCCATTAATCAAATATCAACTGAAGCATTATCTCATCATTCCAGCCTTCAGAAGTTCTGTTCCATTTTTTTTTCACCCCACATTCTTTAAACCCTGAAGTCTTAAATAACTGCAAACTTTTTTCATTATTGCTTTCTACATTGGCATACACCTGATGAATCAATAATCCCGATTTAGCATAAGCATTGGTTATCTCCAAGGCTTCCTTTGCATAACCTTTTCCTCTCTCATCGCTCAATATTAATATTCCTATTCCTGCTCGTTTGTGAAGAGGCTCAAAGTCGAAAAAGTCAACACAACCAACCGGCTTATTATCTTCATTTTTACAAATCACTAAACGAAGCTGCTTATCTGAATAAATATCCCCTATATTATCCATATATTTTTGAAGGGTATCTTTTGAAAAAGGCTGATGGGTATTGGTCACTCCCCAAACAGTAACATCATTTTCGCATTGATACAAAAACTCAAGGTCGCTAGGTTCCAAAGCACGTAAGTATATGTTTTCCCCTTTAAGCATTTACAAGTTTTATAGTGTTAATGTAATCAACGATATCTTGCTTGGTATAGGTTTTAAATTTAAACGTGCCATCAGTAATCTTACCGGCCAAGTTTTTATGATACCTGTTTTTCACCAATCCCTTCGCCTCAAGTTTTGGAATTAACTCAAACACAAAAGACACATCAGATACATCAATTTGGTATTGTTGTTTAAAAAAATCTTTGATTGGCTCAAGGCAGGAAACTTCCCAGCCATTCACGCCTTTATAGCTATTAATAATTTCTTTAAGAGAGCTTTTAATACCAGCTACATCATTGTTAAGTTCAATTTCAAAAAACAAACATTGCATCTTTCTTAAACTAATCACTCTTTCTCTTTTAGCTAATCCAATAGTATGAACTGCACCATCAAGGGTAAGATGAAATTCTTCATCATCACAAATCAATGTTAAATGTGGCGGAATGTTTTCGATTTTTATGATAGAAAGTGCCAAGCTTCCATTAAAAGAAATCTTTTCAATACCCTGTATATTCTTAACTTCCAAAAAACTCATAATGCTATACTTCCTTCAAATACACATTCAGTAGGTCCGGTCAACCAAATATTTTCATAGCCATTATCGGACAGGGTAAAACTCACTTCTTGCCAACCACCTTTAGTTAATACCTTAATAGGAGATTTAGTTTGTTGCAAATGATTCATGGCTAATGCGCAAGCTGTTACTCCTGTTCCACAAGATAGTGTTTCATCTTCCACACCTCTTTCGTATGTTCTTATTTTAATTCCTTCAGGGATAAGCTCTACAAAGTTTACGTTCGTCCCTTTATCCTTAAACCGCTCATTATATCTTATCTTGTGGGCTTCTTTTACAATATCAATAGCATCAATATTTGAAGTGAAAACAATATAATGTGGCGAGCCGGTATTAATAAAATAATTGTCGTCCCCTTTTTCAACTTCATTCACATTGTGCATTAAAAGGCTAACACCATTCTCTTTAATTTTGGCAGTATGAATTCCGTCAGTAGATAAAAAATCAGCTTGATTATTTTCAACCACTCCAATCTGTTTAGCAAAACTCAGCGCACACTTACTACCGTTACCACAAAAACTTTTAGTACCATCGGCATTAAAATAAATCATATTAAAATCCAGCTTGTCATGGTTTTCAATTAATATTAAACCATCCGCTCCAACGCCAAATTTCCTGTCACACAATTTCCTGACAATTTGTAAGTTTTCTTTGTCAAAATTTCCGTTACGATTATCAATCATAACGAAGTCATTTCCCGTAGCTTGATATTTATAGAAGTTTAACATTTCTTAACACTGACATTTATAACATTCGTATGAACTTTGCGTTGTGAAACAGCAAACAAAGTTAAATTTTAAAAACAACAAAATATGAAAAAAGTAGCAAGTTATTTCTTAATTGCACTTTTAGGTGGTGGAAGTGCATTAACCTTTAATCACTTTTTTAGTCAACCGGAAAAAGTAATTATCACAGAAAAAAATGATGCGTCAAATCCAAACGCACACTTTGTAAACTATGCTCCCGAAGGCAGCGTAGATTTCACCAAAGCAGCAGAACTTAGCCTAAATGCGGTAGTTCACATCAAAACAAATACAACCGTAAGTTACTACGACCCGTTTAGAGAAATGCTTTACGGAAACGGAAAGTTTGACCAAAAGATGCAATCATCAGGTTCAGGAGTAATCATCTCAGAAGACGGTTACATCGTTACCAATAATCATGTCATCAAAAATGCCGATGAAATTGAAATCTCTTTAAACGACAAAAAATCATACAAAGCAGAAGTTATCGGAACAGACCCTTCAACAGATATTGCATTATTAAAAGTTAAAGACAAAGGCTTACCGCATATCAGTTACGGAAACTCTGATGTGGTAAAAGTAGGAGAATGGGTGTTGGCAGTAGGTAACCCATACAATTTAACATCAACGGTAACAGCAGGTATTGTAAGCGCAAAAGGAAGAGACATTAATATTTTACGTAACGACCCGTTAAGTGGTAAAACCGCTTTAGAATCTTTTATACAAACAGATGCTGCCGTAAACCCTGGTAATAGCGGAGGAGCATTAGTAAACGCAAACGGACAATTAATAGGGATTAACACAGCCATTCAATCGCAAACAGGAGCATATTCAGGATATTCATTTGCAGTACCCGTTAACATTGTAAAAAAGGTGGTTAATGATTTAGTAGAATTTGGAACCGTTCAAAGAGCTTACATTGGCGTTAGCATTAGAAACATTGATAAAAAACTGGCGGACGAAGAAAGCATCAGCACACTTAACGGTGCTTACGTTAGCGAAACCATGCCAAACGGAGCCGCAGACGAAGCAGGAATTAAGAAGGGAGATGTAATCACCAAAATAGGTAGCGTAAAAATTTCAAATGTAACAGAGCTTCAAGAACAAGTGGGTCAATTCCGTCCGGGAGACGACCTCATGGTAACTGTATTAAGAGACGGAAAAGAAGTGGAGATTCCGGTCAACCTTAAAAATTTAGAAGGCACAACTAAGATTGTAAAAGCCGAAGATTTAAAAGTTGCCAAATCACTAGGTGCACAATTGGCCGATGTGAGCGATGAAGAAAAAGAAAAGCTGAACATTGACGGAGGCGTGAAAATTGTGCAGCTAAATGGCGGTAAATTAAGAAGCGTAGGAATTACAGAAGGATTCATCATTAATAAAGTAGATAAAAAACCCGTTGCCAATACCGAAGAGTTTTTAGAGATTATGAAAAACAAATCAGGCGGTATATTGCTAGAAGGAATTTACCCGAATGGCAAAAAAGCTTACTATGGTTTTGGTCTTTAAAAAATAGGTATTCGTCTAAAAATCAAATAAACCATGAATATTACATCAAATAAACTTGACACGCCTTTAAAAAAGGCGTACATTTGCCATCCCAAATTATTAACTTTAAAACTCAAATAAAACATGCGTCAGCTCAAAATCACCAAATCCATAACCAATCGTGAGAGTGCTTCGTTAGACAAGTATCTTCAGGAGATTGGTAGAGAAGAACTAATTACAGCAGAAGATGAAGTTGATTTAGCCAAAAAAATTAAAAAGGGTGATCAAAGAGCTCTTGAAAAATTGGTGAAAGCTAACTTACGTTTCGTTGTATCGGTTTCAAAACAATATCAAAACCAAGGACTTACTCTTCCTGACTTAATCAATGAAGGTAACCTAGGTTTGATTAAAGCTGCGCAACGTTTTGATGAAACAAGAGGATTTAAATTTATCTCTTACGCTGTTTGGTGGATTCGTCAATCTATCCTTCAGGCTTTAGCTGAGCAATCAAGAATTGTAAGATTACCACTTAACCAGGTAGGTTCATTAAATAAAATCAACAAAGCATTTTCTAAGTTAGAGCAAGAGTTCGAAAGAGAACCATCTGCTGACGAGCTTGCTAAGTTACTAGACATCCCTGAAGAAAAAGTTCACGATACCATGAAAGTTTCAGGACGTCACGTATCGGTTGATGCACCATTCAAAGATGGTGAAGACGGAACATTATTAGACGTACTTTCTAACCCTGATTCTCCAAGAGCTGATAAACTTTTATTAAACGAATCACTTCAAAGAGAAATAGAGCGTTCACTTTCTACACTAACGGAAAGAGAAAGAGACGTGATTAAATTATTCTTCGGAATAGGTATGAATCATGGCTTAACCCTTGAAGAAATTGGTGCTAAGTTTGACCTTACCAGAGAAAGGGTGAGACAAATCAAAGAAAAAGCAATCAGAAGATTACGTCACACTTCTAGAAGTAAATTATTAAAAGCATATTTAGGATAAAAGCTCTATAACTAGGATGGAAACAGCAGTTCACGCAGAAAGAGTTGCGTATAACGAAGAATTAAAAGAGTGGATAAATAAAGAAAAAGCAGCCGTTGACTTAATCAGTGCAATCGGTAAACTCTTATTTGAAAAATCAGTTGACTTAGTATTTTTTAGAAACCCGTTGGTAGATACCAGCGTTTCTGAAATCTTAAATCTACATAAGTATGCAAGAGAAGTCGTTAACAGACCCGTTAACGTTTTCGATACTTCAAGCCTTGCCACAGAATTAGCTAAGCTAAACCTTGCCCCTTCTAAAATAGATATCGGCAAACTAGCCAGCGAGTGGAAAGCAGAAGAAGCAAACTACACCTCAAAAGTTGATTTCTTAAAAAACAAACTAGCTAATTTTATTGACCAAAACGATTACTCTCTTGAACCAAGAGATGTGGTGTTGTTTGGCTTTGGTAGAATTGGAAGATTGGCCGCCAGAGAATTAATCAAACAAGCGGGAAAAGGACAACAGCTAAGACTAAGAGCAATCGTTACCCGTAAAGTAACCGATGACGAAATCGTAAAGAGAGCTTCTTTATTAAGCAATGACTCTGTTCACGGTTTATTTCAAGGTAGCGTAGATGTAGATATTAAGAACAAAGCCTTAATCATCAACGGACAAATTGTAAAGCTTATTGAAGCCAACAATCCAGAAGATGCAGATTACGAAGCACACGGAATTAGCAATGCATTAATCATTGACAACACAGGAGTTTTTACCAACAGAGAAGCACTAAGCAGACACCTTAAAGCTAAAGGCGTTTCTAAAGTAATATTAACTGCTCCCGGAAAAGAAATTCCAAACATTGTTTACGGTATTAACCAGGGTACACTTGACATTGAAAACGAAAATATTTTCTCTGCAGCTTCTTGTACCACCAATGCCATCTCTCCTATTTTAAAAGTAATAGAAGACAACTTTGGTATTGAAAAAGGACACATTGAAACCGTACACGCTTACACTAACGACCAAAACCTGTTAGACAACATGCACAAAAAACCAAGAAGAGGTCGTTCTGCGGCTATCAACATGGTAATTACCTCTACAGGTGCAGGCAAAGCAGTTACCAAAGTAATTCCTTCATTAGACGGAAAACTTACCGCCAATGCGGTGAGAGTACCCACTCCAAACGGTTCATTAGCTATTTTAAGCCTAAGCATTAACAAAGCTACTACCGTAGAAGAAGTAAATCAGCTGGTAAAAAAAGCGGCACTTCAAGGCGACTTAGTAAACCAAATTAAATACGAAACCAACGAAGAATTAGTATCTACCGATATTATTGGAAACAGCTGCTGCTCGGTATATGACAGCAACGCTACCATAGTTTCTAATGATGGTAAAAACGTAGTACTTTACGCTTGGTACGATAATGAGTTTGGGTACACCAAGCAAGTAATAAGACTAGCTAAGTACGTAGCCAAAGTAAGAAGACTTATTTATTATTAATAGTTTATACTTTTAGTTATAAAAAAAGCCCAGCTAACTTAGCCGGGCTTTTTTTATAAATAATATTATCTGTCATTGTCACCCTGAGCATTTGATATTAAGAGGAGAAAGTGAAGCTTTCGGTATATTGAAGGGTGATATTAAGAGAAGAAAGCAACGCTTTCAGTATATTGAAGGGTGATATTAAGAGGAGAAAGTAAAGCTTTCGGTTAATTCAACATTTAAAACTCAACCACACCCCTCTCTTTTGTCTTTTGTCTAGAATCTTTTGTCCTTTGTCTTACGTCCTTTGTCTAAAAGTCTAATTAAACTTCAACTTCCTCAGCGCACCAATACAAATCTTAAGCATAATCACACCGTTTTTAAAACGGCCCGTCATTTTGGTATCGCCATACACCCGTTCGTTGTAATGCACAGGCAAGTCAATAATCTTTAAATTCAATTTAGAAGCACTAAACAATAGCTCATAATCACCCCAGCGGTCACGCATTCCCCATGAACCCCTAAGCTTTTTAATACGAGCATAATCCTTACGCCAAACCACCTTAGTACCACACAAAGTATCCTTCACCTGCGTATCCAGTATGTAGCTAAACAACACACTAAAGAATTTATTCCCCACCACATTAAAGAAACGCATGGCATTTTTATGCATCGGATATACCAGTCGAGAACCATTAATAAATTCCCCCTTACGCTTCACGATGGCCTCATAAAAATAAGGCAGCTCTTCAGGTATTACCGTAAGGTCGGCATCCAGTATCATTAAAATATCACACTGCGCCTTATCAAAACCCACCCACACATTTTCCGACTTGCTAATAGCCGGACCTTCATACAACTTAATATCCTTATCAGGATGCTTTTCAATCATTTCACGCACCACATTAGCCGTGCCGTCAGTAGATTTATCATCACAAAAAATAATCTCCGTATGCGAGCCCAGCTTAGGAATACGATTTACCGCATCCTCCACATTACCCGCCTCATTGCGGCAAGGAATAACAATAGAAACACTCGCCTTCTTTTCAGGAGCAAAGTTGGCACGAGCCACCGTAATATTCATTAAGGTAAACAATCTAAAAAAGGGCAAGCGCGCCAAAAACCTATTCATAAAATAGGAAACAAACCACATATTGTAGGGCGAAAGAATAACCCGTTTGTTCGCCACAAAATCATAATCCGCAAGCGTAAGCAAGTTTTTAATATCATTAAAAGCAAACCAGTTGTGTTTCTCCATACGTTATCGCCATCCCATCTTTTCCGCAAAGCGAACCGTTGGCTGCCACAAATAATTATAATACACCACTATTACACGCGTATGCGGCAAGCAGTTTTTCTTCACACTGTCCAGCACCGCTTTTAAGTCCACTATATCTTCCGTAGAAGTAATCAGTACATAATCAAACTTATCATCTACCTTCACATCCTCCACATCATTGCACACAAACTTTAAATCTTTGTACTCATCAGCCGCATGCTCTATAAACTTCTCGCTATCATCTACCCCTACCCCTTTCTTGGTTCTCAGCTTGCTAAGTATAAAACCAGTACCACAGCGCACGTGCAGCACCTTTGAGTTTTCATCAATAATGGTGTTTAAATAATGAACCAGTTGCTTGTAGAAATAAGGATGTTTTTTCACCCATTTCGAACGCTCATGAGCATGTTTATTATTACGCTCTTTGATGGACTTACGCTGTTTATTAAGCAATTCGAAATTTATCATCGCTACCGTTTTCTAATAGAATTGCCGCAAATATAACCAAAGCAAAAAAATAACACCCTGTCTTATGTCTATTGTCCTTTGTCTTATGTCTATCCTCTTATGTCTTAAGTCTATTATCTTTAATCTAATTCAACATAAAACACAACACTTCTAATTTCCTTCCCGTCATGCTGAGCTGTCATTGTCACCCTGAGCGGAGTCGAAGGGTGATATTAAGAGGAGAAAGCAAAGCTTTCGGTATATTGAAGCATGCTATTAAGAGCAGAAAACAAACCCTATGCTATAAGTAAGAGAAGTGTAAAACGCTATTATTTACCAAGGCTTTCGTAATATTCTATAGCACATTTACGCATTTTATTTACCGGCTTGCCAAAAAGCAACACATGAGATCGCAGGCCATTCTGAAACACAGCTGACTTTCCAAAAGGAATAGCCTCACCGTACTTGTTTACTTTATCTACAGCATATACTTCACCGTCATCATATCGTCTCACCACCTCTTGTTCACCGGTTTTAAAAAACCCATTCACTTCCACATAAAAATTATCGTAGTAGCCCTTTAATAAAGGATTCTCTTTATCACTCATTTCACTTGTAATAATATCTACCTTTAACATACCATCACTAAGATACTTTACCTCAATTAAATCTTTATTGCTAATATAAAGACGCTTAACCTCTAACGAAACATTTTTTTTCACATCACATGTAGCAGGGTCAAATTCATCCGCATAAAAATCAATACGCAACAAATCAACCTTACTCACCTTATCGGTATAAGGTATTGTTACCTGCAAGGTTTTATATTTTACGGTATTTATGGTGTCACCCTCATTCAATGGTATTTCGTAGTTGTTTGTATAAACATTTACCTGCTGCGAAAAAGATAAATTGAAAACAAATAATAATAACAATAATCCGGTAAACCTCATTTCATTTATTTTTTACGAATTTAATAATATTTTTTTTCACCCACCTTGTCTCCCCCAAGCGACAAAACCTATCTTTCTAACTCTATGAACTTTGTTCTTTCTCAACCAATCCCCTGTCTTATGTCTATCCTCTTATGTCTTTTGTCTTATGTCTATTATCTAAATAGTCTTCTTAATCATTTGTTAATAACTTTTAATACGCATTTTTCAATCAAAAAATTTTATAAGTAATATTGTTTTGTGGTAACTGAAATAACACAAGGCATAAAAATCTCTGTAAAGACTACCTACAGGCCCGACCTCTCAGACCTGCAACAGAATAAATTTGTCTTCTCTTACAACATATATGTAGAAAACCACAACGACACACCCGTGCAATTAGTAAGCCGACACTGGAACATTTTAGAAGCAGAAGGCAATTTCCGAGAAGTAGATGGCGAAGGCGTAGTAGGCGAAAAACCCGTGATACAACCCAACAGCTTTTTCCAGTACGAATCCTTTAGCGAAATACACTCCGAAATTGGCAAAATGTGGGGAACCTATATGATGGTAGACCTTCATACCCACAAGCTCTTTGAAGTAGTCATTCCCGAATTCAAGCTCGAAACACTCTTTAAACTTAACTAACATTGAAATTTTTCCCCTCTTGAGGCATGTACTGAGCTTGTCGAAGTAGGGGCAAGGGGTGTGATTAACTAATTATCTAATTAATCTATTCAACACTCAAAATTCAAAACTTACAATTTCCTTTCTCCCCTTTCTTTTGTCTTTTATCTAGTATCTTTTGTCTAAGTAATTATACCTAAATTGCATTTCCCTATTGCAAATTTACTCCCTTATTTAATATCTTTAGTGCATTAATAAGTGATGGAAAAAGAACTAAACCAAAACCCAGAGCAAATAGCACGTGATAAGATTGACAAGATGTTAATCCAAGCTGGATGGTTGGTTCAATCTAAAGACAAGGTAAATCTTTCTGCCGGAATTGGAGTAGCTGTGCGAGAAGTAAATACAGAAACAGGACCTGCTGATTACATTCTTTTTGTTAATGCAAAGCCCGTTGGAGTTGTTGAAGCTAAAGCAGAAGATTTAGGTTATAAATTATTACAAGTTGAAGAACAATCTGAACGCTACTATAACTCTTCATTAAAAATAGGACAGTTTACATTAGATAATGAAAAACCCTTTGTTTATGAAAGTACAGGTACAGTAACACGCTTTACTGATTATCGTGACCCAAAACGCAGGGGGCGAACTGTTTTTTGGTTTCACAAGCCAGAAACATTAGCCAAATGGCTAAAAGAAGGAAGAAGCTTAAGAGAGCGTTTACAAAACTTACCTGCTTTAGATACAACTGGGTTGCGACCAGCACAAGTTATTGCTGTACAAAACTTAGAAAAATCATTTAAAAACAATCGCCCAAAAGCCCTTATACAAATGGCAACAGGTGCTGGTAAAACTTTTACAGCAGCAACATTTATTTACCGATTGTTGCAACCGCCAGTAAAGGCTCATAAGATTTTGTTTTTGGTGGATACAAAAAACTTAGGTGAGCAAGCCGAACAGGAATTCTTGAATTTTCAGCCTAATGATGATAATCGAAAATTTACAGAATTATACAATGTACAGCGACTAAATTCCAGCTATATTGCTTCCGATAGTCATGTTTGTATTTCAACAATTCAGCGGTTGTATTCCATATTAAAAGGAGAAGAACTAGACGAAAGTGCTGAAATGGAAAACCCAGAGGAAAATTCATGGATGCAGCAACAAATCAGCAAGAAAAAAGCCGTTCCTGTTGATTACACACCCAATGTGCCAATAGAACAATTCGATTTTATAGTTATTGATGAATGCCACCGCTCCATTTATAATTTATGGAAGCAAGTGTTAGATTATTTTGATGCTTTCTTGATTGGCTTAACGGCAACTCCTGACAAAAGAACCTTTGGTTTCTTCAATGAAAATGTGGTAAGTCAATACACCTATGAAGAATCAGTAACAGATGGCGTAAACGTACCTTATGATGTTTATACCATAGAAACCGAAATATCGGAAAAAGGTGGGGTAATTGAGTCGGGTTGGTTTGTGGATAGAAGAGATAAACTTACTAGAGCAAAACGATGGCAGCAAGAAGATGAAGACACTGAATATAAAAAGAACGATTTAGATAAAAAAGTAGTCAACCCTAGCCAAATTCGAAATATTATTAGGGAATTTAAAAAAGCACTACAAACTACTATTTACCCAAATAGGGTAAATAAAAATGGCGAATATGAAGTTCCAAAAACCTTAGTATTTGCCAAAACCGATAGCCATGCCGATGACATCATTAAAATAATAAGAGAGGAGTTTAACGAAGGCAACGATTTTTGTAAGAAAGTAACTTATAAAATTGATGAAGACCCCAAATCGGTATTAAACCGTTTTAGAAATGCCTACTATCCAAGAATTGCCGTTACGGTAGATATGATTGCCACCGGAACGGATGTAAAACCACTGGAAGTACTTTTATTTATGCGTGATGTAAAAAGCATCAATTACTTTGAGCAAATGAAGGGCAGAGGCACCAGAACCATAGATGCCGATGCGTTAAAACAAGTTTCAAGCAGTGCCAATAGCAAAACACACTTTGTTATTGTTGATGCGGTGGGTGCCACCAAAAGTAAAAAAACCGATAGCCGGCCATTAGAGCGAAAAAAATCTGTCCCCATGAAAGATTTATTGCAAGCTGTAACAATGGGCGTAACCGATGAAGATTTGTTTTTGTCGTTAGCAAATAGGTTGATACGACTAGAAAAACAGATAACCGACAAAGAAAAAGAAAAGGTGTTGGAATTTGCAGGAGGTAAAAACCTAAAGCAAATTACCAAGGAGCTAATTTTGGCTTACGACCCGGATGAGATTGAAGCCAAAGCACAAGCAGCTATTGACAAAATACCTGTGCAAGACCAAACGCCCGATATAATAGCGCAAGCTAAACAAACCGCCCAGGAGCAATTAATAAGGCAAGCAGCCAGTACTTTTAATGGAGAGTTAAATAACTACTTGGAAAATGTCCGTAAAGAGCACGAGCAAATTATTGATACCATCAACTTAGATACTGTTACCAAATCAGAATGGGACACTACTTCGGTAGACAAAGCAAAAACTATTGTCAAAGACTTTTCTGAATATCTAGAATTGCATAAAGACGAAATAAAAGCCTTGAGCATTTTCTACAACCAACCCTACAATCGCAGAGAAATTACTTTCAAAATGATTAAAGAGGTGTTTGATAAACTCAAATTAGAAAAACCAATGCTTGCACCGGACTATGTTTGGAATGCTTATGCTGCCTTAGAAGATGTAAAAAGCCAGCAACCCAAAGACGAACTCACCGCATTGGTTTCTTTAATTCGCAGAGCTTGTGGTATAGATAGCGAACTAAAAGCCTTTGACAAAACCATTGATGAAAACTTTAAAAACTGGATTTTTAAACAAAACGCAGGGCAGCACAATAGATTTACCCAAGAACAAATGGACTGGCTACGCATGATAAAAGACCATGTAGTAAGCAGCTACCATATTGAAATTGATGATTTGGACTACACCCCATTTGACGCCAAAGGTGGCAAAGGCAAAATGTTTCAGCTTTTCGGAAACCAAATGAATAACATTATTAACGAACTCAATGAAGTTTTAGCAGCATAATTATGGCAGGAAGAAAAGCTACTACAAATATTATCCCAGGAGAATCTGCTCTTTCCGTAAATAATCCAGGTACTACTCCACCTAAGGATTGGCTTTGGGTTTCACTAAATGAAGTTGCTAGAATGGCCACTGGACACACACCCAGTAGAAACCATCCAGAATATTGGGGGGGTAATATTCCATGGATTGCAGTTGGTGATTGTCGTTTTAAAAGTGGAAGAATAATTAATGAAACTAAAGAGTACGTTAATCAGTTAGGTATTGATAATTCAGCAGCAGTATTACTTCCAAAGGGTACAGTTTGTTTAAGTAGAACTGGTTCTATAGGTTATGTTGTAATAATGGGTAAAGAGATGGCAACAAGTCAGGGATTTGTTAATTGGGTTTGTTCGGAAATATTATTACCAAGATTTCTGCAATTGTTGTTTATGGCAGAACGATCGTTCCTTTATAAAATATCTGAAGGAACAGCACACACAACAATTTACTTCCCTGAAGTTAAAGCCTTTCATATTTGTTTACCACCACTCCCTATACAAAATGCCATCGTAGCCAAAATAGAAGAGCTCTTTTCAGATTTAGACAAAGGCATAGCCGACCTCAAAAAAGCACAAAACCAATTAAAAGTCTATCGCCAAGCGGTATTGAAAAAAGCGTTTGAGGGAGAGTTGACCAAAGAATGGAGAGAATTATATGGGATTACAAACAATGATTGGAAATATCCTCATCTTAGTGAAGTTCTGATACAATCAAAAGACAAACATAAACCTGACAGTATAGAAAACCTATTTTATGTAGGCCTTGAACATATTGAAAAAGATACAGGAAATCTGGCAGAAACAGTTGGCGTATCAGAAATAAAAACAGTTAAGAATCAGTTCAAAGCAGGGCAAATTCTTTATGGCAAACTAAGACCATATTTAAATAAAGTATACTTAGCTAAAGAATCAGGAGTTTGCTCTACGGATATTTTGGTTTTCAATTTGCAAGACTCAATAATAGGAAAGTTTGCAGTTCATTTCATGCTAAGTAGGCAATTCGTCAATGATATGTCTAACAATACTAATGGTGTTAATTTACCAAGGGTATCTACAAAATATGTAAATGAGTACAAGGTGCCGCTACCACCATTAAATGAACAACACCAAATCGTTCAAGAAATAGAAAGTCGTTTATCCGTTTGCGATAAGGTAGAAGAAAGCATTACCGAAAGTTTAGATAAAGCCCAAGCCTTACGCCAAAGCATCCTTAAAAAAGCCTTTGAGGGCACTTTGCTTTCAGAAGAAGAAATAGCAGCCTGCAAGGCAGCACCAGATTATGAACCTGCCAGTGTGCTATTGAAAAGGATTAAAAAGAAGATGTGATTTTATGAAACTTTTACCTATAAAAAGAACCCACATTATTCAAGCTGCAAAAATTATAGATTATGAAGGTATACCTCACAACTATTTATTCAATAATTACTGGGTAAAATTACCCAATAAAAGAGAATATCCTTTTAAGCACTTAGTAAGAAAAGCTTATGACCTTACCAACAGCAATAAACCATTAGATTTCCAGTCTAACACTGGGTATCGAAAGTATATAGAGGATTTAGGATTCTCTTTTAGTTACTATAAAGAAGCAATAAGTTTCTTTGACAAAGAATCACTTATTCATTTTCAGAACATAGCTGGAAAACCTTATCGTAAATCTAGTGTAAAAAACATTAGAGAGGGTAAAGTTTTATTTCCATTAGTAAAAAGAGTAAATGTATGGGCAAAAAAATCATTGATAGAAAATTTCCAATTTAAAGAAGATAATCATTGGCAATGGTCAGGTACATTTAAGTCCTATTTATGGATAAGAATTTATAGAGAAAATAGTAGTAAAAAAGTCTATTTTGTAATCGGTGTTAACGAACATGGGGAACTATATATTGAATTAAATTGTCAACGTTCAAACCATACCGGTGGTATAACTAAATCTTTAAGTAAGGAAAAAATTAGTTTATTTGATGAATACATCCAGTCCTCTGAATATATTCCTAAAGCAATTAAAAAGGAAGAAATAAAAAATTATGATTGGGATAGTTTAATTGAGACAACACAAAACTTTATATATCAATATGCTCCATTATATGATGAGCTTGAAAAAATCACGTCACCTGATTATTCCATTAAAAGTAATCTAAAAACAAGAAACACTTTAACTCAAAGCTCCACTCCGAGAAGAATTAAATCAAATATTAATAAAAAGAGGGCTTATAAGGGGAGAATTGTCGATTGGAGTAAAAAACAAATTATCTCAAAAAAGCTAGGAGACAAAGGAGAAAGATTGGTAATTGAATACGAGAAACATAAATTAAATAGCCTTAATCAGCAAGAAAATGCAGAAAAGGTATGCAAAAGACTTGATGGTGTTGGATATGATATTCTTTCCTATGATAATAAAGGTAATGAAATATATATTGAAGTAAAAACAACTATCGGTAATATTGATGAACCATTCTACGTCTCAGCCAACGAATGGAATTATTTTAATGATTTTCCAGATAATTATTATTTATATCGATTATATGAGTATGACTATGAAAATAATACAGCAAAATTTTACATATTCTCTGCTAAAGAATTAAAAAAACTAAATTACTCACCCACTAACTATGAAGTATCAATAAAAAACTAAAATGACAGACTCAACAATTATATCAAAAATATGGAACCTGGCAGGTGTACTTCGAGACGATGGAGTAAGCTATGGCGATTACCTGGAACAAATTACTTATTTGCTTTTCCTTAAAATGGCAGACGAACTCAACAAACCACCTTATAGTAAAGGTTTAAAATTCCCAAAACTGAAAGATGTGGAAGGAAATGAAATTGCTGATGGTGAAACTTGTGACTGGGAAACCTTATCAGGCAAAAGAGGTGCAGAATTAGAATCTTTTTACAGCCAATTGCTTCGTAGTTTATCCACTGAGAAAGGAATGCTCGGTCAGATTTTCACCAAAAGTCAAAATAAGATTCAAGACCCTTCCAAACTCTTAAAGGTGATCGACCTTATTGACAAAGAGAATTGGAACATGATGGGGGCAGACATCAAAGGAAAAATCTATGAAGGTTTGTTGGAGAAAAATGCCATGGACAGCAGTGGTAGCTCAGGTGCAGGGCAATACTTTACACCAAGAGCATTAATTAAAACAATTGTAGCTTGTGTGCAACCAAAACCACTAAAAACTATTGCCGACCCAGCTTGTGGCTCGGGTGGTTTCTTTTTAGCTGCTTATGACTGGATTGTAGCCAATAATGATTTAGACCAAGAAGAAAAGACATTTCTTAAAAACGAAACCTTTTATGGTAATGAAATAGTAGCAAACACAAGAAGAATGTGTTTGATGAATATGTATTTGCACAATATTGGTGAAATTGATGGAGATACTCCAATTAAAAGTACCGATGCTTTAATTGCTGATGATGGTTTAAGAGTAGATTATGTTTTGGCTAACCCTCCTTTTGGAAAGAAAAGTAGTATCACCATTACCAATGAAGATGGTGAAGCCGAAAAGCAAGACATGAGCTACAACCGACAAGACTTTTGGGAAACAACATCCAACAAACAATTGAACTTTTTACAGCACATCAAAACCATGCTGAAAATCAATGGTGAAGCTGCGGTTGTATTGCCCGATAATGTTTTGTTTGAAGGTGGTCCTGGTGAGGAAGTTAGAAAACAACTATTAAGAACTACAGAGTTACATACCATCCTTCGTTTACCAACAGGAATATTCTATGCACCTGGTGTTAAAGCGAATGTGTTGTTCTTCCAAAACAAACCAGCAAGCAAAGAAGCTTGGACAAAAGAGGTTTGGTTCTACGATTACAGAACCAACATTCACCATACACCAAAAAAATCACCCATGACATTTGAGCATTTAACTGAGTTTATAAAACTATATAATCCTGAAAATAGAAATAAACGCAAAGAAACATGGAGTGAAAAAAACGAAGATGGAAGATGGCGGAAATACTCTTACAAAGATATTTTAGCCAGAGATAAAACCAGTTTAGATATTTTTTGGCTAAAAGATAAAAGCCTAACAGATCTAGACAGCCTCCCGGACCCTGATGTTCTTGCAAATGATATCATAGAAAATATTGAGTCAGGTTTGAATGCTTTTAAAGAAATAATGGAAACTATTAATAAGTAGTCCCCTTGCATCTGTACTCAGTCACACACAATCTGTAAGCAGTCCCCCTGCATCTGAACGCAGTCACACGCAATCTGAACACAGACACCTGCCATCTGAACACAGACACACGCCATCTGAACACAGTCACCCGCCATCTGAACGCAGACACCCATCATCTGAACACAGTCACCCGCAATCTGAACACCGACACCCGTCATCTGAACGCAGTCACCCGTCATCTGAACTCAGACACTTGCCATCTGAACCCAGTCACCTGCCATCTGAACGCAGACACACGTCATCTGAACGAAGTCACACGCCATCTGAACGCAGTCACCTTGCATCTGAACACAGACACTCTCCATCTGAACACAGTCACCTGTCATCTGAACGCAGTCACACGTCATCTGAACGCAGTCACACGCTATCTGAACGCAGACACCTGTCATCTGAACACAGTCACCCGCCATCTGAACGCAGACACCTGTCATCTGAACGCAGTCACACGCCATCTGAACACCAATAGCAAGCGTCTGAATTCTGAATGCTGCATTCTGAATTGCATTTTCTGCCATCTGAACACTCTTTCAATATTTTTCCCCACTTTGCGTTAATTAAAGCACAAACAACCCAAGCTCCGCATGAACTACCAGGTGTATGTAATAGAACTATCCAAAAAAGTGTTTTCTGAAAACGCCAAATTTCGGCAAGCCAACCCACAATTCAACGGAGTACTGGAGTGTCTGTACGTAGGCATGACCAGCAAACCGCTCAAAGAGCGCTTGCAGCAACACCTCACCGGCTATCGCAACCAAAAAGGACACAAACTATCCGCCAACATAGTGCAGAAATACGGTCGCTACCTGCGCCCCAGCCTCTACAACCACATCAACATTAATAAAATGACAAGGCAACAAGCCCTGCAAATGGAAGAAAAGCTCGCACTCGATTTGCGCAAGCAAGGCTATGCCGTTTGGTTTAACTAATCCGCCCTGCCATTATAAGCTACGGCAGAGCTAACCAAAATCATTTTTAATATCTGTCAAATTGTGGTAATATTGTTTACCAAACCTATTGTATGAAAAACAACTACATTTTATTCCTACTCCTTTGTGCCTTTTCGGTAAGCACATTTGCACAAACCCCAAGCATAAAGTGGTGGTACAACACCAATGATGCGGCTTTTGGCAACGCAGCATCCGCAGATTTTGATAATGACGGAAAACTAGAAGTGGTATTTGGTTGTTACCGAAACGATAGCTCCGTACATGCACTCAATGCAGAAAACGGCACACTACTATGGAAATACAACACTGCCCCAAACGGCTTTGAAGGATGTAATGACGTAGCACCTATCATCTATGATGTAGATGGAAGTTCTACTTTAGAAGTAATTGTACCCAGTTCATGCAATCCCAAAACCTTTTGCTTCAATGGAAACAACGGTACGGTAAAATGGGTATGCAACACCAAAGGCAGCGACTCCCCTCCCACCATTGCTGATATAGATGGTGACGGAAAACCCGAAATACTACACGGAGAATTTGGTGGTTTTGTAATATGCATTAATGCAGAAGATGGCACCAAAGCATGGGAAATAGCAGTAGACTCTAACTCATGGGTACAAACCGCACCCACCGTTTTAGATTTAAACGGTGACAGTATTCTAGACTTTGTAGTAGGCACCTGGAACTTCAATTACAACGATAGCATTGTAGCTTTTAGAGGAGATAACCAAACAAGGCTTTGGTCTTTTGCCGTAAACGACCACATGTATCATGGCACAGCCGTAGCCGATTTTGATTTAGATGGCAAGCCGGAGTTAGTAGTTGGTTCTTACAACGATACGCTATATTGCATCAACGGTGAAGATGGCACTATCGACTGGAAATACAGAGGCACGGGTGGTTTTGCCGGAACTCCTGCCAGCATTGGCGATATAGATAATGATGGTAACTGTGACATTGTATTTGTAAACGGATTTAAAGTAACGGCACTAAATAACAACGGTACATTCAAATGGGATTATACCATTCCTAACGGCAGAACGGCCTTTAGAGGAGTAGTATTGGCAGACATCACTAACGACCAATATAAAGATGTAATATTTGGAACAAGCAATGGCGAACTTACTGCCCTGCACGGTAATAACGGAAATGTAATTTGGAACATGAACCTTAGGGCGCATTATGGCGATAACCGATATGAAATAGACCATGCTCCGCTAGTAGCAGATTTTGACGGAGACGATACACTGGATGTATTTATTGCAGGTGGCCATGCCGAATACCCTAACTTTTTTAATGATTTCGGAAGAGCTTACCTTATTTCTACAGGTAGCAAAGGCAACGGCCCGGACTGGTTAATGTTTCAAAGAGATGCCAGACGCCAATCTTCTTTTTGTAGCTCTATGCTAAACAGTATAGCTGAAACATCAGCTAACCAAGAGGCAGCAACTGTTTTTCCAAATCCGGCTAGTAATAATATTACCATTAGTTTCAATGAATCGGAGAAAGCAAAGAACATAACCATTTATAATACCAATGGCAAAATGGTATTCTCACAAAATAACGTAAAGACAAACCAATTAAACGTGCAGCTTCACAACTGGCAAAATGGCATGTACTTTTATCAGATTCAAAATTCCGATGAAAAAGTGGTAAGTGGAAAGTTTATAGTACAGCAGTAAACCCGAAAGCATAAAAACCAAAAAGCCCTTACAAAATGTAAGAGCTTTTTAACACTTAAAGTGTGGCGGAGAGAGGGGGATTCGAACCCCCGGTACCAGTTTCCCAGTACGACAGTTTAGCAAACTGTTGGTTTCAGCCACTCACCCACCTCTCCAATGGGACGCAAATGTAAAAATACCTTTTAAATTAGAAAACACCTTAGTCAACTTTTGCCATATTTTTATTATTTTCGGCTTCTTTTATAAAACTAGGGTATAATGAGGGTAATTTTACTGGGAGCAATATTCCTAACGGTTAATCTTTTCGCACAAAACAACACCGACCAAAACAAGTTTAGGCAAATGTACGACCTATTGCCTACTCCTAACGTATATCGTAACGCTGCCGGAGCACCCGGTCATGAATATTATCAGCAAAAGGCCAATTACGACATAGCAGTAGAGATTGATGATGAAAAGCAAACGCTTAAAGGAAGCGAAACCGTTACTTACATTAACAATTCACCCGATGCACTGGAATACCTTTGGATTCAATTAGATCAAAACGTTAGAGCCAAAGACTCTGACACCTATAAAACACAAACAGGCGGCATTGATAAAGAGAATGGCGTGCAAATGGAAACCCTAAAACGCCTACACATCGACTTTGACGGAGGATTTAAAATACAAAAAGTTACTGACGCTTCGGGTAAGGCGTTACCTTATACCATCAACAAAACCATGATGCGTATAGACTTGCCAAAACCATTGGCGCCTAAGTCATCTTTTAGCTTTAAAGTAGAATGGTGGTATAACATCAACGATAGATTGGCCATAGGCGGAAGAAGCGGATACGAATATTTTCCTGAAGATGATAACTACCTTTATACCATTGCACAATTCTTCCCAAGAATGTGTGTGTACAACGATGTAGAAGGATGGCAAAACAAACAATTCCTTGGAAGGGGAGAATTTACGCTACCGTTTGGCGATTACAAAGTTTCTATCACCGTTCCTGATGACCACATTGTAGCTGCTACAGGTACACTTCAAAATTCTTCATCGGTATTAACGGCTGCACAAAAAGACCGTTTTAAAAAAGCAAACAGTTCGTATGAAGAACCCGTAATTATTGCCACACAAGAAGAAGCGGAGAAAAGAGAAAAAGCAAAATCGAAAACCAAAAAGACCTGGACGTTCCAAGCTACTAACGTTAGAGACTTTGCCTTTGCAACTTCTCGTAAATTTATTTGGGATGCAATGGCAGTAAAAGTGGGTGGCAAAAATGTGTTGGCCATGAGCTACTATCCAAAAGAAGGAAATCCGCTTTGGGAAAAATACTCTACCAAAGTAGTAGCCCACACCATTAAAACGTATTCAAAATACACGGTAGATTATCCTTACCCGGTAGCTATTTCGGTACATGCCGATGATATAGGTATGGAATATCCCATGATTTGCTTCAATTACGGAAGACCTGAAAAAGACGGCACCTATACCGAACGATTAAAGTACGGAATGATTGGCGTTATCATCCATGAAGTAGGGCACAACTTCTTCCCTATGATTATTAATTCGGATGAAAGACAATGGACATGGATGGACGAAGGCCTTAATACTTTTGTACAATACCTTACCGAGCAAGAATGGGAAAGAGGATATCCTTCAAGAAGAGGGCCCGCTTATAAAATTGTAGATTACATGAAAGGTGATAAAAACTTCATCGCTCCTATCATGACCAACTCCGAATCTATCTTCCAGTTCGGAAATAATGCTTACGGAAAACCGGCTACCGCATTGAACATTTTAAGAGAAACCGTTTTGGGTAGAGAGTTATTTGACTATGCGTTTAAAACCTATTCTGAAAGATGGAAATTTAAACACCCTTCGCCTGCCGATTTCTTTAGAACAATGGAAGATGCATCAGGCACTGACTTAGATTGGTTCTGGAGAGGTTGGTTCTTCACCAACGACCATGTAGATATTTCTATTGACGATGTAAAATGGTACAAAGCCAATACATTCGACCCTAAAAAGGATTTTCCGGCAAAGCAAATAGAAGAAACAAAAGACGATAACAAGTTTATCGGAAACAAAAGAAACAAAACCGAAATCAAACAAACCTATAACGAAAAAGACCCGAAAGTAAACGACTTCTATAACACCTGGAACAGATACGAAGTTACTGTATTAGATGAAGAAGATTACAAATTCAAAATAAGCGACTTTGATGAAGGCGAACAAGCCATCCTAAGTGGAGACTACAATTACTATGAAGCAAGCTTTACCAATAAAGGCGGATTAGTAATGCCTGTTATCTTACTATTTGAATACACTGACGGAACAGAAGAGGAAGTAAGAATTCCGGCAGAGATATGGAGGCAAAACAATGAGTACATTTCTAAAGTGTTTGTTACTAAAAAAATAGTAAAACAAATTACACTTGACCCATATTTAGAAACTGCCGACACCGAAACTTTTGACAACCACTGGCCAAGAGTTGCAGAGCCGTCAAGATTTGATGTTTTCAAAAACAACTACGAGCCTGAAAACCCGATGCAGCGTAAAAAAAGAGCTGACGAAAAGAAAAAGTAATTGAGCAATAAAAGCTACATATTGTTTTTTACGTTAGTAATTAGCGGTATTCTTTTTTCAAATTTCACTACCCTTCCTTCTGGCGTCATTCTGAACAAAAGTGAAGAATCTAACAAGCATGATTTTCACGTTTCCATTATTGATGTCAATCACAACCAAGAAAAAAACACCATAGAGGTTAGCCTAAAAGTATTTATTGACGATTTAGAAAAAGCACTCACCGAAGAAAACAAAGCGCCAAAGCTTTTTTTAAACACTAAGAAAGAAAACCAAAAGGGAGACACCTACATAAAAGCCTATTTGAACAAACATTTTAAAATAACGATAGATGGTGAAGCAGTGAATGGCAGTTATTTAGGCAAAGAATACGAAAACGATGTGTGCTGGATGTATGTAGAATACACCAACATTAAAAAACCGAAAAGCATTAGCATACAAAATAGTATGTTGCTAGAAACTTATTCCGATCAGGCGAATATCATTCACTTTAAATCAGGAACCACAAAGCACAGCAAAGCACTACAGTCACAAGATTTTATAATGTCGTTTAATTTATAAGATAATTAACACTAAGTCGTTAACTAAAAGGCATAACCACTGTAAATTTTCTTTCTATTTTAGTTAACATCGTAGGCTGTAATGAAAACACAAATCACAACACTTTTAGCAATACTTACTTTAGGAGCAAATGGCTTTGCACAATGCAATGAGTTTAACAAAGAATTAGAAGAAGTAAGGAAGGATGCCTATTACATAGAGTTTATTCAATACTACAACCCAAAACTTCTCGATTTCTCCGCACAAAAACTAAAACCGTTTTACGAAAAACATAAATTAACCTTCTTACCAAAAGTAGAAGAACGAATTAACTTTCTATCTACACAAAAATTTGGTGAAGTAGCATATCTGTATGCGGTACACAAAAACAACAAGTCAGAAATTGAAAAATATCTCATTCAAAAAAACTTACCTACTTATCTATCTGTTTTAGTTCCTTCGCTTAGCGCTTACAACAATTTACATATAAGCAAAGATGGTAAAGCAGGTTACTGGCTACTCTCCTATCCCGTTGCATCAAAATACGGACTTACCCAATCCGTTTCGGTAGATTCAAGAAAAAATGCTTCGCTTTCCATAGTTTCGGAAGTAGCCGCAAACTATCTAAGTGATTTAAACAAAAATTACAAAAACCTTGACTTGGTAGCCGCTTATATTTTTAATCCTGCAGCCTATAACAGAGCTAAGTTAAGAAGCACTAATCCCAAAGACTTTACAGAAGTGGAGAAACACATTGAAGAATGTGACAAAGAAAAACTCTACGACTTTTTGGCCATGCTTTACATTTTTGGGGAGCTTGAAAAAATAGATAAGGAATTACCACTGGCTAAGGTTAAACCCAATGTTTTCCCGGCTGTGTTAATTGAAAAACCACTAAGAGTTGAAGCCATTGTAAAGGTTTGCAACATCACACAGAAAGAAATTGAAGCATATAATCCTATTTTATATGGAAGAACGCTACCCGCCTATTTTTCGTTTCATTTACCAAAAGAAAAGTTAGAAGTATTTAATAGTTTAAAAGACAGCGCTTACAAATACCAAGATTCAGTACTAAACAAAAAAGCAGTACCCGTTGACAGAATTGTGTTCAGCTCAACCAATGACGATATAGCTGCTGCAGACGTTCCGGAAAATAAAGCAAAAGTAGTTTACACCGTAAAGTCAGGTGATAACCTTGGTTTTATAGCAGAAAAATTTGACACCCGAGTAAGCAAATTGCAATACTGGAATGGCATTAGAGGAACAAGAATTAATGTTGGACAAAAGTTAGATGTGTACGTTCCAAAATCTAAAAAGGACTATTATCAAAAAGTAGCAAAAGGCGGTTACGTAGCTAAAAACAATAATGATGAGAAGTCAAACACCAATAACAACACACCTGAACCAAAAGAAATTAATGCAAAAGGAACATTAACTACTTATACTGTGAAAAACGGAGACTCGCTCTACTCTATTGCAAAACAATTTCCGGGTGTATCTTCACAAAACATTATGGATTATAACGGCATTGATGCAAACATTAAACCCGGACAAGTCATTAAAATACCTAAATTTTAAACCTAACTTATGAAGCCCATTCAAACACTAGCTTTTTTACTGGTCTGCCTCTTAGGAATAGGAATTATTTCATGGACCTTCCCTGAAGATGGTATTGCTGTAAATGATGACTTTAAGTTACAGTTTGTAACCCTTGATGAGCTTTTCTTTAATGAAGAAAAAGAGGAAAAAGATTTGTCAAACATCCTTTCAATTATAGAAAGTGAAACAAAAGACAAAAAGCTAGAAGTAGATAGCAACGCCATTAAAGCAAGAGAACAAGCCATCAGAGATTCTATTCAAAAAATAAACCTTAAACTTCATTATAAAGACAATAACAAAGCTATACTACATTCATTTTTTGCAGCCTTAGACAAAGTAAAAGCCGAAGGCGGTAAAATAAGGGTAATGCACTACGGAGATTCACAAATTGAAGGTGACCGTATGACATCCTTATTCAGAAACAGATGGCAAAACACTTTTGGCGGTAGCGGCCCGGGATTAGTTGCACCCGTTCCATTAGTTACGGCATCAAGCATTCGGCAAGAATTTGGCGATGAATGGAAAAGATACACACTTTACGGTGCTAGAGATACTACCGTAAAGCATAACCGATATGGTTTATTGGCAGGCTTTGGAAGATATGCACCTGTAAATGCTTTTCAAAAAGATACCATGTACTCCGGTAAACTCACGTTTAAAAAATCCTACATAGGATATAAAAACACACAAAACTTTAGCAAGTGTAAAATACTTTACGGCTACAATAAAGCTGAAGTAACCTGCGAAGTATATCATGGAGAAAACTTAGTTTCTACTCACAAACTACCTGCAAATAATTCTAATCAAACTTTAGAAATTAATTTCGGAGGAGTACCCAATGAATTCTCATTTGTTTTCAAAGGAAAAGACAGTCCTGATTTTTACGGCATCTCATTTGAAAGCAATAGTGGAGTAATTGTAGATAATATTGCCTTAAGAGGAAGTGCGGGAACCATTTTCGGTAAAATAGACAAATCATTACTTCAAGCTCAGTACGATAAACTAAACGTAAAACTTTTAATCCTTCAATTTGGAGGAAATGTAATACCACACATCAAATCAGATAAGAAAGCGGAAGACTATGCCAAATGGTTTGCTTCGCAAATCTATCGTTTAAAGGGTATGAACCCGAGCGCTTCTGTGATTGTTATCGGCCCTTCAGATATGTCGGTAAAAGAAAAGAATGAATACGTAACGCAACCTTATTTAGAAAAAGTAAGAGATGAATTAAAGAAAGCCTCTTTAGATGCGGGCTGTGCTTACTTTGATATATACGAAGCAATGGGTGGCAAAAACTCTATGCCATTATGGGTAAATGCAGAACCTAGCTTAGCAGCACCTGATTACATTCACTTCAGTCAGAAAGGTGCTCAAAAAATGGCGGAATTAGTTTACAAAGCAATTGAAGACGATTACAAAGAATACAAAGCAAAATGAGAATAGTTATTAGTTATTGGTTACAGATTATTAGTTTAAGCAGAATTGTAAATTCCCGCATTTCAATTCTTATTACTATCCTTCTAACTTTTTCCTTTCAACTTTCAACACTCAACTCACAAGCTCAACCCAACTATCCGCACGAACTACCCTACTACCCTTTTATCCACTACGCAAGTAACAACATCCAATTCTTTGGTGATAGCAGTTCTTATGACAACCTGTATTCAAAATTTGATGATATTATTTTTCAAGGAAAAGGAAAAGTAAACATGGTTCACATTGGTGGTTCGCATATTCAGGCAGACATTTGGAGTGAACGCATGAGAGAAAGATTACAAAAGTTTAGCACCGGAAATAACGGAGGAAGAGGATTTATTTTTCCTTATAAAATTGCTAAAACTAATAACCCTTACAACTACATTGCTTCGTATGATGGCGATTGGGAGTTTTGTAAAAACACTTTAAGAGACAGAAATTGCAATTTAGGCTTATCAGGAATTGCTGTAACTACATTTGACACCACTTCACACATCAACATCTCATTCAGAGAAGAAGTGGGTGGAATACCTTATGCTAAATATGATGTGAAAAAAGTAAAAGTCTTCCATGATTTCGACAGCACACAATTTGAAATAAAATTATTCAATGACTCACAAGCGGTTGCCACACATTACGATTCATTAGGCTATACAGAGTTTGTTTTGTCAAACCCCATTAACAAAATTGAACTGGAAATATATCGAACCGACACCAACCAAACCAGTTTTACACTTTACGGAATTACACTTGAAACCGAAGACCCTGGATTTGTTTATAATGCAATTGGAGTAAACGGAGCAAGCACTAGTTCTTATTTAAAATGTAAACAACTAGCACAACACATAAGCGTTTTACAGCCGGATTTAGTAGTGTTTTCAATAGGTATAAACGATGCTTACGATACTGACTTTAATGAAAAGCTTTACTTTAAAAACTACTCTAGATTAATTGATGAAATTAAAGAATTGTGTCCTAATGTTCACTTCTTGTTAACCACAAATAATGATAGTTATTACAAAAGAAGATGGCCAAATAAAAATGCCTATCAGGTGAGAGAACAAATGCAAAAACTATCTGAAAAATATAATACAGGTGTTTGGGATATGTTTGAGGTAATGGGCGGCTTGGGTTCAGTAAACGACTGGATTGACAATGGATTAGCAAAAAAAGATAAAATACATCTTACTAGAGAAGGATATAATTTAATGGGAGATTTGATGTTTTCAGCATTGATAAAATCGTATGACGATTATTTAAAAAAAACTAACTCCGAACCCATAGATTGACAACAACACTTTTAGATATAAATTCAATTTTGGATTTTCTGAAGTCTATTTTCGTATATGACGAAAAGACTCCTCTCCTTTTCACCGACTTTTATTTCTGGGCATTCTTTGCATTTGTAATGACTGTTTACTCAGTTATCTACAAACAAAAAGCACTACGAAATGCCTTCTTATTCATTGTTAGTATATTCTTCTATTACCAAACTAGTGGGCTATTTTTCTTTATACTCCTCTTCTCTACTGTTTCCGATTTCTACATCGGGAAAATGATACATTCAAGAAAGAAGGTGATTTCTCAAAAACTCTGGGTAACAGTAAGTGTAGTCATTAACCTTTTTGTGCTGTGTTATTTTAAATATGCTTACTTCTTTACAGAGTCGTTTAATGAAATGTTCCACACCAAGTATGAAGTTATTAATTACATGGCATTGTGGAGCAACAGCTTTACAGGAACCACATTTGACGTAGATAAAATTATTCTTCCCGTAGGAATTTCCTTCTATACTTTTCAAACCATCAGCTATGCAGTAGATGTTTACAAAAGAAGAATAGAGCCCGTTAAAAGCATGCTCGATTTTGGCTTTTTCGTTTCTTTCTTTCCACAGTTAGTAGCAGGGCCAATTGTTAGAGCAAATGAGTTTATCCCTCAAATTTACAAGCCTTACAACCTCACTAAATACCAATTTGGATTAGCCGTATTCTGGATTTTAAATGGTTTGATAAAGAAAATGGTAATAGGTGATTACATTGCCGTAAACTTTATTGACAGAGTATTCTCCAACCCAATGCTGTATGGAGGATTTGAAAATGTAATGGCACTTTATGGTTATTCCTTACAAGTCTATGCCGATTTTTCTGGCTATACAGATGTTGCCATTGGCGTAGCCATGTTAATGGGCTTTCGCCTTCCTAAAAACTTCAATTCACCCTATAAAGCAAAAAGCACGGCAGAATTTTGGAAGCGTTGGCACATATCACTTTCTACATGGCTAAAAGATTATCTATACATTCCGCTTGGTGGAAATAGAACAGGAACAATTGCCACTTATTTATGTATTACGGGTATTGCTATATTCGTTATTTTTATATCCGGATGGCTTTGGTTAACTTACGTGTTCTTAGGAATAGCTATCGTTCTTACTACTATTTCCATAATCATTCCAAGCTTTAGAAAAGCAATTAGTCATAACATCAATTTGGCGGTAACCATGTTGTTGGGAGGCTTGTGGCATGGAGCAAGCTGGCAATTTGTAATTTGGGGTGGACTAAACGGATTGGGCTTAATTATTTATAAACTTTGGAAAAAGATTAGTCCGTATGACGGAAATAGAAAGTGGTACATAAACGCATGGAGAATATTCATCACCTTTACATTCATCACCTTTACAAGAATTTGGTTCAGAGGAGAAAGCATGGAAATTACAGGGCAAATTCTTTATCAAATAGCCAATAGCTTTGATTTTAGTATCATTTGGGAAGTTATTGTTTCATTCAAATGGGTATTTATAACCATGCTGATTGGTTACATCATCCACTGGCTACCGGAAAATACCAAAGTTTGGTACAGGCATTTGTTTATAAAAAGTCCGGTGTATGTTAAAGTATTAGTGGTGATAGTTACTGTTTTTGGCTTATACCAATCCATTAGCGCAGACCATGTACCGTTTATTTATTTTCAGTTTTAGGCAAGAAATGTTTAAATACAACCAATTTGCTTTTTAAAAAAGTATTACAAATTACTTACTTAATAAACTGGGCTTTTTAGCTAGTCAAATCTTTTTTTAAATTTACGAAAACTTTGAAACTATGGCAGTAAATATAGACTTAGAGATTGCTCAGAAAGCTCAGATGAAACATATAACTGAAATTTCTCAGAAATTAGGTATTAGTGATGATGATTTAGAATTATACGGGAAATATAAAGCAAAACTTCCGCTAAGTCTATTAAACGAAGAAAACATTAAAAAAAGTAAGTTAATTTTGGTTACTGCCCTTACACCTACTCCTGCCGGTGAAGGTAAAACAACTGTTTCTATTGGCTTAAATGAAGGACTTAACAAAATTGGTAAAAAGGCAGTAGTTGTTTTAAGAGAACCTTCTCTTGGCCCTGTGTTTGGAATAAAAGGTGGGGCTGCCGGAGGCGGTTATTCTCAAGTTGTTCCAATGGAAGATATTAACTTACACTTTACAGGAGACTTTGCAGCTATTGAAAAAGCTAATAATTTACTATCAGCTCTTATCGATAATAATATCCAAAATAAAAACAATAACTTAGGTATTGACCCAAGAACAGTGGTATGGAAAAGGGTAATGGACATGAACGACCGCTCTCTCAGAGATATAGTTATTGGACTTGGGGGAACCGGAAATGGCATTCCAAGACAAGACGGTTTTAATATTACTGCGGCTTCTGAAATCATGGCTATTCTTTGTTTATCGAAAAGCTTATCCGATTTAAAAGAAAAGCTCGGAAATATCTTTATAGGATTTACATTTGATAAAAAACCTATTTACGCCAGAGATTTAAAAGCTAATGGACCAATGGCGCTATTATTAAAAGACGCTATCAAACCTAATTTAGTGCAAACACTTGAAGGAAATCCTGCTATTATCCATGGAGGACCTTTTGCGAATATTGCTCAAGGAACCAATTCTATAATCGCAACAAAAATGGGCTTATCTCTTGCTGATTATGTAGTAACAGAAGCAGGTTTCGGTTCGGATTTAGGTGCCGAAAAATTCTTAAATATTAAATGTGGTTACGCAGGTCTTACCCCAAGCGCTGTAGTTATTGTAGCAACCATTAGAGCACTTAGATATCATGGCGGAGTTGGTTTAGATAAGATAGGCGAACCGAATGCTGAAGCAGTGGAAAAAGGTTTATGTAACTTAGAAAAGCATATAGAAAATATGCTTGCTTTCAATGTAACACCTGTTGTAGCAATAAATCACAGAACAGGCGATACGGAAGAAGAGATTGAAAAAATTATTAATAAATGTAAGGCAAAACATGTGCAGGCAGTTGTTTCTAAAGGATGGGCTGAAGGTGGAGAAGGAACAAAAGAAATAGCTTCTGCTGTTGCTAAAGTTGCAGACAATCATTCTAATAAATTACAACCCACTTACAAATGGGAAGATAGCGTTGAAAACAAAATATTAGCCATCGCTCAAAAAATTTATGGCGCAAAAGATGTTGAATACAGCAAGCAAGCAAGAACCGATTTAAAAAGAATTGAAAAACTTGGCTTACAAAATTTACCTGTTTGTATCGCAAAAACTCAAAAGTCATTTTCTGATAATGAAGCTTTGGTTGGAAGACCATCTGGCTTTACATTAAATGTAAGAGAGATTGAAATATCTGCGGGTGCCGGATTTTTAGTGCCAATTACCGGTGCAATGATGCGAATGCCGGGACTTCCAAGTATTCCTGCATCTGAAGGAATGGACATAACAGATGACGGTAAAGTAATTGGGTTATCTTAAATATTATTTCTTTCTAACACCAATAGAGTAATTATACTTAGGGACTCCGCCTATTGGAACAGTATAAAATGGTAAATATTTACCATATTGATTGGTTATGTAAAAACCAACATTATTATTATTCTTATTACCAGTTTTTATAATCTGAATATCTAATGAATTTCCTTTTTCAGCGTCAGTAATTTCGTGTTGGCTGCTGGCCCATTTACCTTCTGTACTGGTGGTAACCTTTAATCCTTTTTTAGAAGCCGAAACTATTCTAATATAAGAATCATCATCAAAATCAAAATTACTTTGCTTAACAGATATAGTATATTTATCTACAAATGGGTAAATATGAGAAACCGAAGGTGATTTTTCGTGTAAACGAAAGGTATATTCATAAGTAAAAGCATTTCCACCTTCTATTGCAACATTTTGTGTAGGAGAGGTAGATAAATAATATTTATATAAGTTTCCATCGTCTCCTGATGTTCCATCGCAAATCACTTTAAAAACATATCCACCGTACTCTTCATGATAATCACCTTCTATAGGGTTTAACGGCCCGAAAGAATACCACTTATTGTCATAAGTAGATTCTGCTCCAAATTTTTTAGTGAATTTTAAGACTCCTGATTTATAGCCATCAACAGGCCCTTTGTTTGCTGCATCATTCTTATTTAATGCATTTGCACCACCATAAATTGAAAAAGTAGTAGTTGAGTTAAAGCCCAACTTACTCTCGTCATGCATACCGCCACAATTAGGATCAAAAACTCTTATAAAGAAAGGCGTTTTATGATGCTTAGGTATTACAAAAAAGAAAATTTGATTATAGTCATCATCACCCCAGCTTTTTGGAGCATCTTTGCCAAAAGTAACTAAGTATGGAATATTCTCTTCATCACCCGGAATTGGTTGAGCAAACCCAATAAAAGCGCTCATCAAAAGAATTAACAAAATAACATTTTTCATGTTTCGAATCTTTCCAAGAAACGTACCACATTTTTACGCCTCTCACTAATCTTATTGATAAAGATAACAAAACTAGCTAACAAGTGTTGATTTTTTTATGTAAGAGAAGAAAAATAATCAATGAATTAAAAAATAAAAGTTACTGTTACTCTTCTGTTCAGTTGTTTTCCAAACTCAGTTGAGTT